>ENA-OYXU01000236-OYXU01000236.1-human-gut-metagenome-genome-assembly--contig:-NODE-236-length-23061-cov-5.150309_pt1 | contig 23061 bp, 16 predicted proteins | sample MGYA00243243_ERZ653435 | MGnify/ENA primary metagenome ERZ653435 (study PRJEB26926, sample SAMN06165113) | human gut metagenome | biome: ENVO:00009003; feature: ENVO:2100002; material: ENVO:00002003... | reverse complement strand
GCCTTATCGTCGGCAGCGTCAGATGTGTATAAGAGACAGGAACCTATTCGCCAACGCCGTGAAGTATTTCAGAAACAAATAAACAGCTGCTTAAATGGTACAGAAAGAGCTTCTCTACGAGGGTAAGGCCAAGCAGGTCTACGCCACGGACAATCCGGAGCGCGTCATCATCCACTACAAGGATGACGCCACGGCGTACAACAACCTGAAACACGGCACCATCAATTCCAAAGGCGTGCTGTGCAACGCAATCGCCACCGTCTTCTTCAACAGGTTGATGGAGGCCGGGGTGCCGACCCATTACGTCGAGACTCTGAACGATCGCGACCAGTTGTGCAGGAAAGTCAACATCTTCCCGTTGGAAGTCATCGTACGGAACGTCGTGGCGGGATCCATGTCCAAGCGACTCGGCATCCAGGAGGGGACACCCTTGCAGAGTCCTGTCACGGAGATATGCTACAAGGACGATGCACTGGGCGACCCGCTGATCAACGATGACCATGCCGTAACCCTGGGAGCCGCCACCTACGACGAGCTCCGGGAGATCTACGGCATGACCTCACGCATCAACGACCTGCTGAAGCAGATCTGCTCCCGCATCAACGTGCGACTGGTGGACTTCAAGATTGAATTCGGCAAGACCGCCGACGGGCAGATTGTCCTGGCCGACGAGATCAGCCCTGACACCTGCCGCTTCTGGGACATGGACACCAACGAGAAACTGGACAAGGACCGTTTCCGCCGCGATCTGGGCAACGTGATCGGCGCTTACCGCGAGATCGACGCCCGACTGAAATCCATGAAGTAGACCTTAAATCCATAGAATTAAAACTATATCACATATGGCAGAACATTATGAAGCATCCGGCGTGAACCTTGAGGCCGGATATGAGGTGGTAAGCCGCATCAAGAAGCACGTTGCCAGCACCAACCGTTTCGGTTGCATGGGAGGCATCGGCTCGTTCGGCGGGATGTTCGACCTCGGCGCCCTGAACATGAAGCATCCCATCCTGGTGAGCGGCACTGATGGTGTAGGCACCAAGCTGAAGATAGCCTTCGCCATGGGACGCCACGACACGGTGGGCATCGACGCCGTGGCCATGTGCGTCAACGACGTGCTGGCGCAGGGTGCAGAGCCGCTGGTATTCCTGGACTACGTCGCGGTGGGCAAGAACGAGCCTGCCGTGGTTGAGTCCATCGTCTCCGGCGTGGCCGAGGGCTGCCGCCAGGCCGGCTGCGCGCTGGTTGGCGGAGAGACCGCCGAGATGCCCGGAATGTATGACCCCGAGGAATACGACATCGCCGGATTCACCGTCGGCGCGGTGGAGAAGGACCAGTTGATCGACGGCTCCCTCGTGGCAGAGGGTGACGCCCTGATCGGAATCCCTTCAACAGGCGTACACTCCAACGGTTTCTCGCTGGTGCGCAAGATCGTCAAGGACGCAGGTCTTGACCTCCAGAAGGTCTACCCCGAACTGGGCGACCGCAAGCTGGGCGACGTGCTGCTGACACCCACCATGATCTACTGCAAGCAGGTATTGGCGCTGATTAAGAAGGTCAGCGTCCACGGCGTGGCACACATCACCGGCGGCGGTTTTGACGAGAACATTCCCCGCATCCTGCCCGACAGCCTGGGTGCAGCCATCACCGAAGGATCGTGGGAGATCCTTCCCATCTTCCGCTTCCTGGAGAATCATGGTCAGATTCCCCACCGCGAGATGTTCAACATCTTCAACATGGGTATCGGCATGGTGCTGGCTGTCAGCGAGCAGGACGTACCGGCGGCTCTGGAGTCGCTGCAGGCTTCGGGCCTGAAGCCCTCGGTGATCGGCAAGGTCGTGAAAGGGAACGGAGTCACCTTGCAATTTTGAATGGAGAATTTGGAATTTTGAATTATCTGGAGCCGTTTGAGAAGCATTTTGAAGACTAATCAGACGGGTTCCGTAAACAACAATATCGACAAGATGCGCGCATTATTCAGCGTTAGTGACAAGACAGGCCTGGTGGACTTCGCCAAGGGCCTGGTGGAGCAGGGCTGGGAGATCATCGCCACCGGAGGCACCCAGAAACTGCTGGAAGATAGTGGAGTACATACCACCGGCATCAGCGAGGTGACCGGATTTCCGGAGATTTGCGGCGGACGCGTCAAGACCCTCCATCCGCGTGTTCACGGCGGTCTGTTAGGTCGTCGCGATAACCCCGGCGACATGGCACAGCTTAAGGAGAACGGCATCGAGACCATCGACATGGTCTGCGTGAACCTCTACCCCTTCGAGGCGACGGTGGCCAAACCGGACTGCACCCTGGAGGACGCCGTGGAGCATATCGACATAGGCGGACCCTCCATGCTGCGCAGCGCAGCCAAGAATTTCGCCGCCGTATCCGTGGTATGCGACCCCGCCGACTATGACGAGGTGCTGAGGCAGATCCGGGAGAACGGCAACACCGACTACGAGACCCGCATCCGTTTGTCGGCCAAGGCCTACACCCATACCGCGCAGTACGACGCACACATCGCCACCTATATGCGTGCGCAGGCCGGGTTGAACGAAAAGCTCTTCCTGGACTTCGATCTGGTGCAGACCCTGCGTTACGGCGAGAACCCCCATCAGCAGGCCAGGTTCTACAGGGAGGCCGACCCCGGCACATACTCCGTGGCCAACGCCCGTCAGCTGCAGGGCAAGGAACTCAGTTACAACAACATCCAGGACGCCAACGCCGCTCTGGAGATCGCCTCGGAGTTCAGCGAGCCGTTCTGCGTGGGCCTGAAGCACATGAATCCCTGCGGCGCCGCCGTCGGCAAGGATGCCTTCGAGGCATGGACCCGTGCATACGAGGCCGACAAGGTCAGCATCTACGGCGGTATCGTGGCTTTCAACCGTGAGGTAACCGAGGAGATCGCCCTGGCCCTGAAGCCCATATTCCTGGAGATAGTCATGGCTCCCTCGTTCAGTGCCGCCGCCCTGGAGGTGCTGGCCAAGAAGAAGAACCTCCGCGTGCTGGTCATCGACATGTCCAAGCCGCGCTGCAAGCGTCCCAAGTACACGGGCGTCACAGGCGGTCTGCTGGTCCAGGACGCCGACACCGAGTGCATGACCATCACTCCCAACCTGTGCGTCACCGAGCGCAAGCCCACAGAGCAGGAGCTTCTGGACATGAACTTCGGCTGGAAGATCGTGAAGCACGTCAAGTCCAACGCCATCGTGGTTGTGAAGAACGGCCAGACATTGGGCGTGGGCGCCGGCCAGATGAACCGCGTGGGCTCCGCCACCATCGCCCTGGAGGAGGCACGCGCCACCGGAGCCACCGAGGGCCTGGTACTGGCGTCGGACGGTTTCCTTCCCTTCGACGACACCGTTGAGCAGGCCGCTCAGTACGGCGTCACCGCCATCGTGCAGCCCGGCGGCTCAATCCGCGACAACGACAGCATCGTCAAGGCCAACGAGAAGGGCATCACCATGCTCTTCACCGGCATGCGCCACTTCAAACACTGATACCGTTATGAGTTACAATGTATTGGTAATAGGCAGCGGCGGCCGCGAGCATGCCATCGTCGACGCACTTAAACGCTCGGAGTCGGTGTGCCGCATATACTGCGCTCCCGGCAACGCCGGAATCAACACCCAGGCCACTCCTGTGGAGATTCCCGTGACGGACATCGACAACCTGGCCCGCTTCGCCACCGACGCCTGCGTCAACCTGACAATCGTCGGTCCGGAGGTGCCGCTGGCTGCCGGTATCGTCGATGAGTTCCGCCGCCGCGGGCTCCGTATCTTCGGCCCCACCAAGGCGGCCGCGCAGATCGAGTCCTCCAAGGCGTTCGCCAAGGACCTGATGGCCCGCCACGGCATCCCGACAGCAGCGTCCAGGACCTTCGAGGACTTCGACGAGGCCCTGGCGTATGTCATGGCCGGTCCCGAGGCGGCCGTGATCAAGTACGACGGCCTGGCGGCAGGCAAGGGCGTGGTGGTGGCCCAGAGCCACGAGGAGGCCGAGGCCGCCCTGCGCAACATGCTTCTGGACGATGAGTTCGGCAAGGGGCGCGTGGTGGTCGAGGAGTTCCTGGAAGGTCCCGAATTCTCCTTCATGTGTCTGGTCAACGGCGCCAAGGTATATCCTCTGGCCATTGCCCGCGACCACAAGCGCGCCTTCGACAACGACCGCGGTCCCAACACCGGCGGCATGGGCGCGTACTCACCCGTACCGTTCGTGACCGATGAGATTCGCCAGACCGCGCTGGACACCATCATGAAACCCGTGGCACAGGCCATGGTCGACGAAGGGTATCCCTTCACCGGGGTGCTCTACGGCGGCCTGATCCTGAACAACGGCGTGCCTAAGGTAATCGAGTTCAATGCCCGTTTCGGCGACCCCGAGACCGAGGTGGTGCTGCCGCGCATGAAATCCGACTTCTGCAAGGTGGTTGACTCCGTGCTGGACGGCCGCGAGATCGAAATCGAATGGGATCCCGACACACGCCTTGGCATAGTCCTGGCAGCCGAGGGTTATCCCGGCTCGTATCAGAAGGGTATCGAGATCAACGGTCTGGACGGTATCGGTGGAAAGGTGTTCCACATGGGCACCAGGTCCGTTGACGGCAAGCTCGTGTCCAACGGTGGTCGCGTCATGATGGTGACCGAGTCCGGCCACGACCTGTCCGAGGCCCGCAACCGCGCACTGAAGGACACGGCGCATGTGGCCCGACTGTCCCCCGGATTGTTCCACCGCAGCGACATCGGCGCCGCCGAGTCCGCCAAATAAGCATACAGTATCAATATGAATATAGACGGAAAAGCATTGGCCAAGGCCACCAAGGAGAGGGTGGCCGAGCGCGTCAAGGAATGTGTGGCCAGGTATGGCCGCGCCCCGCACCTGGCGGTGATCCTCGTAGGCGAGGACCCGGCCTCCCAGTCCTACGTCAAGTCGAAAGGCAAGGACGCCGAGCAGGTGGGATTCAAGTCCACCACCATCCGTATGCCGGAAGCCACTACCGAGAAGGAACTCCTGGACGAGATCAACCGCCTCAACGAGGATCCTGAGGTGGACGGCATACTGGTGCAGCTTCCTGTGCCGAAGCATATCGACGAGGACCGCGTGATCGAGGCCATCAGCGCCGAGAAGGATGTGGACGGGTTCCATCCCCGCAACGTGGCCGCGCTGTGGCAGAAGCGTCCCTGCATTGCACCATGCACCCCCAAGGGAATCATGAAGATGCTGGACGAGCATAACGTGGAGATCGAGGGCAAGACCGCCGTGGTGATAGGACGCAGCAACATCGTGGGCCTACCCATGGCCAAGATGCTGCTGGACCGCAACGCCACCGTGACCATGGCCCACAGCCGCACACGCAACCTGCCTGAACTGGCCCGTACCGCCGACATTCTGGTGGTGGCCGTGGGACGTCCGCGCTTCGCGGGCGCCGGTTTCGTGAAGCCGGGCGCCACAGTGATCGACGTGGGAATCAACCGTGACCCCGAGACCGGAAAGCTTGTGGGCGACGTGGACTTCGACGCCGTCAAGGACGCCGCGCTCCTGATCACTCCCGTTCCCGGCGGCGTTGGCCCCATGACCCGCGCATGCCTAATGGAGAACACTCTGGAGTGCTACCTGAACCGTGTAAACAAATAACCTGAATCATGATTGAACGTTATTCCCGGCCCGCGATGAGGGCCGTATGGACAGAACAGAATAAGTTCGACGCCTATCTGAAGGTGGAGCTCCTCTCCGCCGAGGCATGGCGCGAGCTGGGCGTGGTTCCTCCCGAGGATATCGAGAAACTGTACGCCAACGCCACCTTCTCAATCCCCCGCATCAAGGAGATCGAGGAGCAGACACGCCACGACATCGTGGCCTTCACCCGCGCCGTGAGCGAGAGCCTTGGCGAGGAGCGCAAATGGGTGCATTACGGCCTGACCAGCACCGATGTGGTCGATACCGCCAACGGCTACCTGATCAAGCAGGCAAACGACATCCTGCGCCAGGACCTGAAGGACTTCCTGGAGATGCTGCGCAGCCAGGCCATGAAGTACAAGGGCACTCCGTGCATGGGCCGCACGCACGGCATCCATGCCGACGTCACGAGCTTCGGCCTGAAGTGGACGCTATGGTACTCGGAGATGAAGCGCGACATCGAGCGCTTCGAGCAGGCCGCGCGCGGCGTCGAGGTGGGCAAGATCAGCGGCGCCGTCGGCAACTACGCCAACATCCCCCCGTTCGTGCAGCAGTACGTCTGCGAGCATCTGGGCATCGAGTCCGCCGCCGTCTCCACGCAGGTGATCCAGCGTGACCGCCACGCTTGGTACCTGGCCGCCATCGCACTGATCGGCGCCAGCATCGAGCAGATGGCCATGGAGGTCCGCAACCTGCAGCGCACCGAGGTACACGAGGTGGAGGAGGTTTTCGGCAAAGGCCAGAAGGGTTCGTCGGCCATGCCCCACAAGCGCAACCCCATCGGCTCGGAGAACATGTGCGGCTGCGCCCGCGTGCTGCGCGGATACATGGAGACCGCCTACCAGAACGTGGCCCTGTGGCACGAGCGCGACATCAGCCACTCCGCCACCGAGCGCATCATCCTGCCCGACGCCACCGAACTGCTGGACTACATGCTGAACCGCATGATGAACATCCTGGGCAACCTGACCGTGTTCCCCGAGCGGATGAAGAGCAACATCTACATGACCAACGGCGTGATCTTCGCCCAGCGCGTCATGAACGCGTTGATCAACAAGGGATTCTCGCGTGAAAAGGCTTACGACACCGTCCAGCCGCTTGCCATGCGCGCCATGGCCGAGGGCAAGCCCTACGCCGAACTGCTGGCCGCCGACCCGACCGTCTCGGCCAACCTCTCGAAGGAGGAACTGGACAACTGCTTCACACTGGATTATTATTTCAAGAACGTAGACTACATCTACGACCAAGTCTTTAATAAGTAAACACGATGGCTAAGACACTCGTGGTCCTCGGCTCCCAGTGGGGTGACGAGGGCAAAGGCAAGATCACGGACTACTTCGCCAGCCAGGCCGACATGGTGGTACGCTACCAGGGCGGCAACAACGCCGGCCACTCCGTGATGTTCGACGGCAGGAAACATTCCCTGCGCTCCATTCCCTCCGGCATCTTCAACCCGGAGACCGTCAACGTGATGGGCAACGGAATGGTGGTGAACCCCGTCTCGGTGGTGGCCGAGTTGAAGAAACTGAACGATGAAGGGGTCACCGACTACAAGCTGTACATCTCCGACCGCGCTGCCATGGTAATGCCGTGGCACTCGGTGCTGGACGGCGCATACGAGGGCAACCGCGGCAAGAACCTGATCGGCACCACCAAGAACGGCATCGGTCCGGCCTACGCCGACAAGTATTCCCGCATCGGCCTCCGCATGGGCGACCTGCTGGAGCCGGAATATTTCCGCAAGCGTCTTGAGGCCGCGCTGGAGGTGAAGAACCCCGAGCTGAAGGCCCTGGGCCTGCCGGAGTTCGACGTGGACCAGGTCTACGACCAGTATATGGAGATCGCCAAGCAGATCGGCCCGATGATCACCGACACTTCCGCGCTGATCAACCGTCACCTGAAGGGTGAGGGACACATTCTGTTCGAGGGTGCCCAGGGCATGATGCTCTGCATCGACCACGGCACATATCCCTACGTCACCTCATCAACTCCCTCGTCGGCATCCGTGCCCGTAGGCGCCGGCATCGCCCCGCAGCACATCGGTACGGTGGCCGGAGTCCTGAAGGCCTACTGCACCCGCGTGGGCGAGGGACCCTTCCCCACCGAGCTGCACGACGAGATCGGCGACGGCATCCGCGAGCGCGGCCACGAATACGGCACCGTCACCGGACGTCCCCGCCGTGTGGGATGGCTCGACGCCCAGGTGGCCCGCTACACCGCGCAACTGGCCGGTATCACAAACTGGGCGGTTACGCTGCTCGACGTACTCAGCGGCATCGACACGTTGAAGATCTGCAAGGGCTACGAGCTGGACGGCAGGATGATCGAGAATCCGCCGGCCACCATCGCCGCCCTGGAGCGTGTCAAGCCTGTGTTCGTGGAGCTTCCCGGCTGGAAGGAGGACATCACGGGTGTGAAGCGCTACGAGGACCTGCCTGAGAACGCCAGGAAGTACCTGGAGACCATCGGCGAACTGACCGGTGTGCCCGTAGGACTTGTTTCCGTCGGTCCCGACCGAACCCAGACCTTCATCACATCTCCCGCCTTGGCGGAATTCCTGAAAAATAACTAAAATCCCCCCGATATGTCATTCTTATCTGAAAAAATCACCCAGGAAGGCTTCACATTCGACGATGTGTTGCTGGTTCCCGCCTATTCGGAGGTTACCCCGAACATGGTGAACCTCACCACGCGCTTCTCGCGCAACATCGAGCTGAAGATTCCCATGGTGTCCGCAGCCATGGACACCGTCACGGAGGCTCCGATGGCCATCGCCATCGCCCGCGAGGGCGGTATCGGCGTAATACACAAGAATATGCCCATCGCCGCCCAGGCCGCCCAGGTCCGCAAGGTGAAACGCGCTGACTCCGGCATGATCTACGACCCGATCACCATAACCAAGGACGCAACCGTGGGCGATGCCCTGAAACTGATGCGCGAGAACCGTATCGGCGGCATTCCTGTGGTTGACGAGGAGAAACATCTGATCGGCATCATCACCAACCGCGACCTGCGGTTCCAGTCCGACATGAGCATGCCCATAGCCGAGGTGATGACCTCCGAGAACCTGATAACCACCACCGAGACCAATCTGGACAAGGCCGCGGACATCCTGCTGCACAACAAGATCGAGAAACTGCCAGTGGTGGACGCCGACAACCATCTGATCGGCCTGATCACCTACCGCGACATCACCAAGATCGCGGAATTCCCCAACGCCTGCAAGGACTCCAAGGGTCGTCTGCGCGTGGCCGCCGGCGTCGGCGTCACTGGCGACGTGCTGAAGCGTGTGGAGGCTCTGGTTGAGAACGGCGTGGACGCCATCGTCATCGACACCGCCCACGGCCACTCGGCCAACGTGATCAAGACGCTGAAGGCCGTCAAGGAGAAGTTCCCGCAGATTGACGTCGTGGTGGGCAACATCGCCACGGCCGAAGCCGCCGAATACCTGGTGGCCGCCGGTGCCGACGGCATCAAGGTGGGCATCGGCCCGGGCTCCATCTGCACCACCCGCATCGTGGCAGGTGTCGGCGTGCCGCAGCTCACCGCCATCTTCGACGCCGCGCAGGCCGCCCACCGCTACGGTGTGCCTGTCATCGCCGACGGCGGTCTCCGCTACTCGGGCGATATCGTCAAGGCTCTGGCCGCCGGCGGCGACTGCGTCATGATGGGCTCCATGTTCGCCGGTGTTGAGGAAAGCCCCGGCGAGACCATCATCTACAACGGCCGTAAGTTCAAGTCGTACCGCGGCATGGGTTCCGTGGAGGCCATGCAGGCCGGTTCCAAGGACCGCTACTTCCAGGGCGACACCTGCGACGCCAGCAAACTGGTGCCGGAAGGAATCGTGGCCCGCGTGCCGTACAAGGGCAACCTGGGCGAGACCGTCTTCCAGATGATCGGCGGACTCCGCTCCGGTATGGGTTACGTCGGCGCCAAGGACATCGACGCGCTGCATAACGCCAAGTTCGTGCGCATCACAAGCGCCGCCGTCGCCGAGAACCACCCCCACGACGTGACCATCACCAAGGAGGCGCCCAACTACTCCCGAGGCGTCGGTTAACATATAGGGACGCACGGCTCGTGCGTCCGCGAATAGTAGGAAAGATTAAATGGAAAAGATTCTTATACTTGATTTCGGGTCGCAGTACACCCAGCTCATCGCGCGCCGCGTGCGTGAGCTGAACGTGTATTGCGAGATTCACCCGTTCAACAAGATGCCGGAGATCGACGCCGATACCAAGGGAGTCATCCTGTCGGGCAGTCCCTCCTCGGTACGCGACGAGGACGCCCCGCGTCCCGACCTGTCGCAGATCAAGGGCAAACTGCCGCTGCTGGGCGTATGCTACGGCGCGCAGTACCTGGCCTACGCCTACGGCGGCGAGGTCGAGGGCGCTCCCAGCCGCGAGTATGGGCGCGCCATGCTCACGGTGGTGGATCCCGAGGACCCGTTGATGAAGGGTCTCCCCTCGCCCACGCAGGTCTGGATGTCGCACGGCGACACCATCACCTCCGTGCCCGCCAACTACAAGGTGATCGGCTCCACCGACAACGTGAGGTGCGCCGCCTTCCACATCGAGGGTGAGATGACCTGGGGCATCCAGTTCCATCCCGAGGTGTTCCACTCCACCGACGGCCCCAAGCTGCTGTCCAACTATGTCATGGATATCTGCGGATGCTCCGGCACATGGAGCCCCGCGTCGTTCATCGACTCCACGGTGGCGGAACTGAAGGCCAAGATCGGCGACGACAAGGTTATCCTCGGACTGTCGGGCGGTGTGGATTCCTCCGTGGCTGCCGTGCTGCTGCACAAAGCCATCGGCAGCAACCTGCACTGCATATTCGTGAACAACGGCCTGCTCCGCGCCAACGAGTTTGACGACGTATTGGCGTCCTACAAGGGTATGGGGCTGAACGTGACGGGCGTCGACGCCTCGGAGCGTTTCTACCGCGACCTGAAGGGCGTGACCGATCCGGAGCAGAAGCGCAAGATCATCGGACGCGACTTCGTGGAGGTGTTCAACGCGGAGGCCAAGAAGGAAGAGAACGCCCGCTGGCTGGGCCAGGGCACCATCTATCCCGACGTGATCGAGAGTTGCTCGGTCAAGGGTCCTTCGGCCACCATCAAGTCGCACCACAACGTGGGCGGTCTCCCCAAGGAGATGAACCTGCAGGTTGTGGAGCCGCTGCGTCTGCTGTTCAAGGATGAGGTGCGCCGCGTAGGCCGCGCACTGGGCATCGACCAGTCGCTGTTGGGCCGTCATCCCTTCCCGGGACCGGGCCTGGGCATCCGCATTCTGGGCGAGGTTACAGCCGAGAAGGTACGCGTGCTGCAGCAGGCCGACAAGATCTTCATCGATAACCTTCGCGAGTCCGGCTGGTACGACAAGGTATGGCAGGCCGGCGTGATGCTGCTGCCGGTGCAGAGTGTCGGCGTGATGGGCGACGAGCGCACCTACGAGAGCTGCGTGGCGCTGCGTGCGGTGATCAGCACTGACGGCATGACCGCCGACTGGGTACATCTCCCCTACGAGCTCCTGGCCAAAGTCAGCAACGAGATCATCAACAAGGTCCGCGGCGTGAACCGCGTAGTCTACGACATCTCCTCCAAGCCGCCAGCCACCATCGAGTGGGAATAACCATTCCAATTTTGAATGGGGAATGTTGAATTTTGAATTATTGTAAGTACGCTCTTTCAATTTTGAATGGGGGATTTTGAATGTTGAATTATGGCAAGACTGAGATTCAACATTCAAAATTTCACATTATAAATTGAATTATGAATTATGGGAAGAAGGGAAGATAATACGGTATTGCTGAAATCTATAGATTTCGCCGTACGCATTGTAAATCTGTATAAGTATCTGTGCTCATCCAAAAAGGACAACGTTCTTTCCAAACAATTGCTTCGTAGCGGCACATCTATAGGCGCCAATCTAAACGAGGCTCAAGAAAGCATCTCCCAAAAAGAATTTGAGTCTAAAGTTTATATTGCACTCAAAGAAGCCCGAGAAACGGAGTATTGGCTTGAACTGCTTCTAAAGACCGATTATCTCAACACCGCTCAATACGACAGCATTAATGCTGACTGTACAGAAATACTAAAACTTCTTGTAACCATCACGAAATCCCTCCGTTCAAATAAAGCATAACTCACCGTTCAAATAAAACATAACTCAAGGCGCACCCCGATTACAGGAGTGCGCCTTTAATTCCAATTGAACCTCAGCCTCGCCCTAATTCAACATTCAAAATTCCACATTCAAAATTATTAGCGGCATTCCATCTTGATTTCGGCGGCGGCCTGGTCTACCAGGCGGACTGCCTTGCCAACGGTGTCGGCGGTGGCCAGCATCACGCCCATGCGGCGGTGTCCGTGGACCTCCGGCTTGCCGAAGATGCGCATGTCGGTGCCGGGATGGCTCAGCGCCTGCTCCATCCCGCTGAACACAACGTGGTCCGAGTCGCCGTAGGCCAGCAGCGCGCGCGACGCCGACGGGCCGTAGAACTTTATCTCCGGAATCGGCAGTCCAAGCAGTGCGCGTACATGCAGCGCGAACTCCGACAGATGCTGCGAGATCATCGTGACCATACCCGTGTCGTGCGGACGGGGCGATACCTCGGAGAAGATCACATCGTCGCCCTTTACGAACAACTCAACGCCGAAGATGCCGCGGCCACCAAGGGCCTCGGTGATCTTTCCCGCTATCTCGCGCGCCTTGACAATGGCAGTCTCGCTCATGGGCTGCGGCTGCCAGCTGCGACGGTAGTCACCCTGCTCCTGATAGTGGCCGATAGGTTCGCAGAACGATGTGCCGCCTATATGGCGCACGGTCAGAAGCGTGATCTCGTAATCGAAGTCCACAAAACCCTCGACAATGACGGCACCGGCGCCGGAACGGCCCTCCTCCTGCGACATACGCCAGGCGGCATCGATCTGGTCCTCGGTCTTCACCAGGCTCTGGCCATGGCCGCTGCTGGACATCACCGGTTTTACGACACAGGGCAGCCCGATGCGCTTCACGGCCGCCTTGAACTCCTCCTCGGTCTCGGCGAACTCGTAGGGCGACGTGGGGAGCTTCAGTTCCTCGGCCGCAAGCTTGCGGATCTCGCGGCGGTTCATGGTGATGTACGTGGCGCGGGCCGTGGGGACAACGTTCCAGCCCTCCTTCTCCAGAGCCACCAGCGTAGGCGTGGCGATCGCCTCAATCTCGGGGATGATGTAGTCGGGCTTCTCCTCCTCCACGACGCGGCGCAGTGTCTCGCCGTCAAGCATCGAGAAGACGTACGACTTGTCGGCCACATGCATGGCCGGAGCATCGGCATACTTGTCGCACGCCACCACCGTCAGCCCGTAACGCTGCAGTTCTATCACTACTTCCTTACCAAGTTCGCCGCTGCCAAGCAGCATCGCCTTGCGGCCAGTGGCGCTCCCCGGAGTTCCAATCTCAACCATTGTCGTTACTTTATTCGTTAATATAAAGGAAAATCTGTTAATCTTTGGCAAATATACTGCAAAATTACGCATATAATATATATTGTGCAAAAACCGATATCGGTTTTCCGCAAAATTTTATAACTTTGCATCCGAAACACACAGAACGCTGCCCCCTATCAGCAGCATCTATACATAATCTACGTATATATGTGTATTTTTCCGATTTATGTTTTTACGCATATCAGAACATAAGACCATAAGATTTCATAAGGAGCTTCCGCAGTCCATCCGGCGGTCATGGCATAAGCATGGCATGGAGCTGACGCTCGACATAAGGCCATCCGGACAGTCTGGAGAATCCTTCTGTCCTTTTGTCCTTCTGTCTAAAAGTACTGCCAGCATATCTCACGCATTAACGAACAAAAGGTCTCTGAGATATTTTTGGACAGAAGGACAAAAGGACATAAGGCCGTCCGGATGGCTTATGTCGACCGCCTGCGGTCCATGTGATTATATGTGTGTCAATCCGGATGGTTATATAACCCTTATGAGAACTTATGAACTTATGTTCTTGAAGCGCAAATAAATATCTTATAGGAAATGCACAAATACTAAATGTCTGTTCTATAAACAACTTCATAATAACCCAAACAAAAGAAAACCAAATGATACAGGAAACGAAGGCCGGCCGCTATCATGGCATATTGTTCATGGCGCTCTTCGCGTGCGCGGCCTGCTACATCGGCGAATGGAACCTGCTGAAGGCAATCAGTTTCTCGCCGCTGATCATCGGCATCATCCTCGGCATGATCTACGCCAATTCGTTGCGCAACAACCTCCCGGAGACCTGGGGGCCGGGCATCAAGTTCTGCTCCAAGACCATCCTGCGCCTGGGCATCATCCTCTACGGATTCCGTCTGACGTTCCAGGACGTGATCCTGGTGGGGGTGCCGGGCATCACTATCGACGCCATCATAGTGGCGGTGACCATCCTGGGCGGCGTGCTGATAGGCAAGTGGCTCAAGATGGACAGCGACATCGCGCTGCTGACGTCCATCGGCTCGGGCATCTGCGGCGCGGCCGCGGTCCTTGGCGCCGAGGCCACCATCAAGACGCAGTCCTACAAGACCGCCGTGGCCGTGGCCACAGTGGTGATATTCGGAACGTTGTCGATGTTCCTCTACCCCATCGGCTACCGCATGGGCATCATCGACCTGACGCCGGAGCAGATGGGCATCTTCTCGGGAGCCACGCTGCATGAGGTGGCGCACGCCGTGGGCGCGGGCAACGCCATGGGCCAGGAGATCTCCAACACAGCCATCATCGTAAAGATGATCCGCGTGATGCTGCTGGTGCCGGTGCTGCTGATACTGGGCGTATGGGTCGCCGCGAAGGCCAAGAAGGCCGGTGGCACCGTCGGCAAGACCAAGGTGCAGGTGCCATGGTTCGCCGTATGGTTCCTGGTGGTGATCGGCTTCAACTCGTTCAACCTGCTGCCGCTGCAGGTGGTTGACTGGATCAACCAGTTCGACACCTTCCTGCTGACCATGGCCATGGCCGCCCTGGGCGCTGAGACCAGTTTCGACAAGTTCAAGCAGGCTGGCGCGAAGCCTTTCCTCCTGGCTGGCATCCTCTACATCTGGCTCCTTGGCGGCGGTTACATCCTGGCCAAGTACCTGGCCCCCGTCCTGGCCTGACCACATCGCCACAGGACCATAGACTCCGCAACGACTAATGTACGGACATCCCTTCGGGATGTTTCCCTCAGTCATCCGCCATGCAGCGCATAACTGAGGGAAACATCAAACATGCCGAAGGGATGTCCGTACATTAAGATGGTTTTGGCAACACCTTATGGTTAGTTACCGGACACCCCGGCGTTGCGGATCCTGACCGGACGGACTCCAAAACCGTCGGTATTATAGAAGAAATCATCATAGACTCCCACTACGGAGCCACCCCAACGCCAATTATTCTGCAGTTCAGACTCCGACAGATTGCCACGTTGGAATTTCAGATGATAGGAATTGTCATTATCGCAGAAAGCATTCAGCCACACATAACCTATTCCATAATAATTCTGACCAATGTTACTGTAACTTACCACAAACGCATCCTGATCATAATCACGATAACCCGTGATGGGGAAAGATATGGACTGCAGTTTCCTGGTATCGGTATATAATTCAATTACCTGACTGTTGACCTGGTCCAGGGAGTAATAATCAAGATCCATATGATCCTCACGCACGTCATACCAGTATTGCCTTGCCCATTGGGTAATTCCGGGTACGGTGAAACCCGTGAAAACCGACCTCTCCGCCACCTGGTAGCCTGCAGGACTGGGGTCATAAACCGTTTTTATACCGTTGTTTGACCATAAGTCCGGGAATGTCTCATTTGCACTTTTCCAACGATCACTGGAAGATGCCGGATATTTATCGTTATATTGTTTAGGACAATTATGCCATTTGTCCGGGTTCTGGATAAGTTCATGGAGGCATTCTTTAGTAGTCCTTCTATATTGATTATGCTTATCCGGGACAAACGATTCAGGACTGCCCGTGATCTCAGGATCTAAAAAAAGCTGAGGAGGAGAATACTGTGACCATCTCGGGAAATGGGTTTTCTTATTACTACTGTCATACACATACCTGTCCTTGTTTGAGGAACCGGCCTTAGTGCCGACGAACGGGTCCTTGCGGCCCCATTGGTAATAAGGATGGTTGCCGCGAGGCAAGACCAGATGTGGATACTGCTCGATAGTCCTTACGATCTGCCTATCACCGAATGTGAATGTAATCTCGCACTTGCGACGCTTGTAGTATTTGATTCCCTTGTCTTCCTCCGTACTTCCATCACTTTTGTAGTCTCCGGAACACCATCCGAGATTGACAGGCATGACATCGTACGGCTGTTCATCATGATTGATGACCCGGATGTCCTTCTCGAGATCCTTTGTTCCGAACCGGGTGGCCCAGATATGCCAGCTCCAGACCGCCTTCGTGCTTCCGCTTGTCCCATAGACGTTTCCACGGTCTATGTTGACCAAGTCATCTGCAGGCGCATTGTTGTCGATCAGGGCTATGACGGCATTCCCCTCCTTAATGGTTCCAATGTGGAAACGTATACCCCCTGTTCCATCAAAGAGCCCCGGGACATATTGCACCTGATCGATCAGTTCGAAGGGCTGGGCGGAATCATCGAAATCCTGCCATAAGATCCTGACGCTTGCATTGGCAAGTCTTACGTTGTCCTTGATTCGCGCCCATTTGATATTCCTGCCAAGATGGTTCTTGATGTTCGTTGAACTAAATGAAGCACGAAGGGTATCGCCATCTGTCACAGCGTTTCCGTATATCAAGGGAAAACTATACCAACCGGGAGCTCCGACCATATAGCAGTTGGCGGTATTCTGTATGCTGTTCCCACCATCTGCATTGGAAAGGTTATAGGCATTGGTAGCCGCAGAGCGTAAGGGTGCCGTCGGAAACAAGCCGTTGATTGTCTTAATGACCGGGACTGACTTTTCCGCCACATAGGTATACTGCTTTGTAGAGCCGTCCTCGCTCACATCACCTTCGGAGACTTCAAGCCATGCCGGAGGCGTCTCGCTGTCTTTAATATCCGATACCCAAACTCCGGTTTCGTCGTTATGCGTATAACTTGAATAAGTTATTTTGTCCGGCTCTATCCAGGATTTGACGGCCCCATCGGTCTTATAGCTCGTTACGGTGATTACGTTCCGGTCATCAAATTCATGGCCGGCATTAGGAGTTGTGCCATAGTCCAGATTCGGCTTGAAGAATTTGCCCTGATAATTCACATCCATAGGATAGGACGCATCAAGATACCTCTCGGAATACTCTATGTGCCAGTCGATGTCGCTGCCATACCCCTTGAAGTTCATGGTGATCTTGTAATGGTGGTTCCGGACCACATCGAAATTCCTCAGGGCGTCCTTGCCGAGCATGAAACGGTATGTGATGTCACCCTGAGACTTGTATTCGGTCCGATTGGCGACATAGTATCCCTTCACTTCAAGATAAGTGCCGTACTGCTTACCGTCCTTGAAGATGGAGTCGATAACGCCGTCTCCATTGTTGTCCTGAAGCTTGGAATTGCCTTCAGTCTCGCCCTGCATGTTCTCATAACAGGGAAGCGCCTGAGCGTCTTCGTCGTGAAAGGACTCAAGCGTCGACCCTTCCCATACGTTCTGTGGAGTGAACGCACCTTGTCTTGTCACTGCCGGCCATCCGGTATGGGCTGAACCTTTACCATAGGTGATTATATAGTCCGACTGGGCGACAGTGATGTCTGTACCGTCAATGTGTGAGCCGTCTGTTCCGAGCAGGGCAGCCGATGCGACATCAACAAGACGCGCATCCTTTATGTAAACAGTGACACCATCCAGCAGATTGTCGCCATTGAAATCCAAGGTAACCTTCGAGACAGCCCTGCGCACCCAGGAATGAATGCTGTTGGAAGCCGGGGTGACGGCAAGAAGTCGATCCGCTTCAAAAGACTCATTGTCAGGAGTATCTCCACCATCATCTTGCCCAAACACACCGAACATGGCAAGATTGGCGCCGATGTCACTCCGATTCCAGTCTACCTTTATCTTTTTCAGGTTCTCGATTGTGACATCTTCCTCATTCGGCTGATTCTTGAAAGCATTCAAACTTGCCTCAGACACATTGGCGACGGCATAGACATAGTAACGGCCAGCCTGTATCTTCTTTTTGAACGATACGCGCTCATGCGTGGAGCCCTGCGAAGGAGCAGGGATGAAATCCACAGGTCCGCTGTACTCTTTGTTGATTGTCCTGTCTGAATTGAAGAAGAAAACATACAGGGACCTGATGCCCCGGTACTGTGTACCTTCGGGAGCGTCGGCACGTGTCAGGACAGCAGTCGGAACAAGGGGTCTGAAAACAAGTTCCCCATCAACCTCGACCTCCGCATCCGGAATGTCCTCATTCCCGTATCGCAAATCATCGGAGCATGCCGCCATACCGACAATCATGGCGATGCATGCCATGATCGTCGAGAATATACATTTATGCTTCACATTATAAGGTGACATCTTAATTTATCATTTATATATGATTTATGGAGTTACATATCATTCAAGATACCTAACCCATTCTTTAATAATAGCAGCCCTCTTCTCCTTCGTATCCCCATCCGACCATGGATACCGATTGCCGAGAACGTCAAACCAGAATCTCGGATAAAACGCGTGGATCATTATCCCAGATTGCCTTGTTCCAGTCAAGCCTGTCCCATTCGTTCAGCGTGCGGTACCATGTCGTCCCTGTCTTCCAGAACCAGGCCTCTACATTTTTTCCCAGATTAGAATCCCATTTCTCTCCCACACTCCATTCATTATAATCCTCGCTGAGCCATACGTAATGTCGCAGGCCATTCAGGTAAAAGGTCCAGTTTACATTCTCATAACCTGTTCTGCCTGCAGGATAGAGCAAATATTTCTTCCCGGTCTCCTTCTCGAAAATATGGTCAAGATTGGCAGCCGTCCTCGCGTAATCGGCGTAGACCAGCAAATATTCCTTGCCGTTGATGGTCACAAAGTTCCCGTGGTTGCCATTCGGGCCAAGATATAACGGCGTCGCATTATTGGGGTCGTAATAATTCCCGTCGTACCAGCACTTCCTGCCCCCACTGTCCTTACCCACGATGTATCCTGTGAATCCATCCCTGACCAGGCCGAAATCCGGCGCGACCTCTACGGACGTGAACGGAATAACCTCCACTATGAGTTGCAGATCTTCGGTCATTGTGATGTTAACGATCACGTTGGTGTTGCGGAACAGAGCCTTCAGATTCGGCAGGACGAAATCGAACGGCGCGGTCACGCCGTCGATATGGACGGACATTACATATTCCTGCTCGCCGTCCGCGGCATTCTCCTTGGGGTTGATGCTCTCGGGCAGATAGAAAGTCTCCGATGCAGTGCCCGGTCTTATGTCATCAAGATTGTCCACGTCAAACTCCGCCGGCCCTACAGTGACGGGAGCGGCGGACGTATATACAATCTTTTTATACGCTTGTTCAGGCAGTCTGTAATCCTTCAGCCAGCCTGCGGCTTCCGTAACGGCATAGTCATCGTTAGCCGACGAGGCGTCGGAAACTTCCTTGAGCCATTCCACCCACGTTTTCCCGTTGAAAAGCAGCCGGTTCCGGTCGCTGTCATCGACATGCGCCATCAGAAAGTTCTTATCGGCGTGACTCCGAATGCTGAACCTGTTGACAGTCACCGGCTCTCCGCGCATGTTCCTGAAGTTAACGGTGAACTTGGTCGCCACACGCACCAGATAAAACTCTCCGTTGAAGGTGCCTTTTGCGGGGAAATCAATCTCGTACATCGAAGACATGGGTATGGGGTTAGCCCCGGAATAGTCGGGAGCGAAATAAAGATCCTTCACTGCGTCCTCAAAACCGGACGAGTCCTCGATGTAGCCGTCAAACAAATCCGACAACGAGTTCTCCCCATGCACCGGCTCAAGGGATACGCTTTCCTCGTTAGCGAAGAGATATATCCTCTTCTTTTCATCGGGTGTGACCTTCAGCACGATCTGCCTCTGTACCAGCGCGCCCTCACGGGAATAGAACCTGTTGTGTTCCACCCTCCCGTCCTGATGCAAGATTATGACACGCAGGCTGTTCATCTTCTCATTGTCGGGCAGATCCTCCGCCCTGGCCCTTGTTCCACCGATTGTCCCTATGTTCAGGAGCAAGACGGATTCAGGCTCATCAGGCACGGATCTATCGTTACTGTCGCACGCCACCGGGAGCAGCGACAGTAATACCGCGAGACAGACGGCGACGCTATGTATAATACCGGTTCTCATTTGCTTAAATCCCCTATGACATTATATCTCCACTTCGCTCGGCACCACTACCCACGAGTGGATCAGTATCTGGCTGCTGATCCATTCATTGTTCTCGTCTAGGAAGAATGTCAGCACATAGTCGTCCTCTCGGTCCAGGAATTCCTGGTCCGTCATCTTATGTCCATATTCCTCCTCGTAGTAGTCCTTGGCAAGCAACGCATAATCGATGACCGGAATCCGCGCCACAGTCTCGCCGTCCTTGCGCGTGATGGCCAGGATCATTCTTTTGCGGTGACTCTCGGTCATTCTCCCCACTGTCAGGTCGGCGATGGCACCCTTCACGTTGATGACCGCACGCGAGTCATCCTTGCCCACACCGGCCTCGCCGGTCTGCGTCATCCAGGGGCGGTAGTTGATGTTCTCGTCCTGCAGCAATCCGTTATGATGCGCCATCAGGCCGTTCTCGTCCTCGATACGGAATGTGAAATCATCAACATCCACGTCTTGCCCCGACAGGTGCTGAAGTATGACGCGCACATGGTTGGTGTTTTTGGTGAGATACATGGTGTACTCATAATTGCCACCGGACCCGTCCTCAGGCAACGACACGTCCAGACGGCCATGGAACAGACGGTACAGCCTATCCTTGCTGTAGGCTCCGGCGTCGTCATATAGTCTGTTGAGCGAACACTGCATATCCTCGATCCTGGTTTCCCCTTCCACGGCTTCAGGCACGGCAAAGGACTCGCTCTGCTGTCCGTCGTTACTCAGTCCGCACCAGGCCAGAAGCTGATAGTCGCCGGCTGGCAGGTCAAGCTCCATGGAATAGTCCGGAGCTTCCGATTCGTCGACAGTGTCTTCCTGTTGCCATACCAACACTCCGGATGGATTGAAGGCATACAGGTGTACCGACGATACCTCGTTGGCGAAAGCGTCCGCCCACTTCAGATTCATGTCATAGCGGAAGTTAAGCCGGTAATGCACCGAGCAGTCTCCTTCCCCTTCGTAAATCAAGCCGTCGCATGACGGAAGGACCGTCACAATGACTAACGCCATGCAGATATTGGCTGTGACTTTCCTTATGATTGAGCGTATATCCATTTATATTTGCAGGTTCTATGTTAATACCGGTGAGGTCAATATGTTGTGTGCGGAGGCTCCGCATCGTAATATTCAGATTGAGGATGATTCCCGCGTTTCATTCAGGAATCGGATGCCACACCTCCCTTGTGTACCGGTGGGCGGGTACTGTGTGCATTGCTGCCTGTTGTTTATATGCGGAGGGAGACGGGATCCGCCTCCCCCGCGCTGTGTCTGTCAGAAACGTCTGACGGCGTCAAGGGTCAGTTCACCAGTCCAGTTCGTAATCGTTTGAAACCAGACGCCACGAGAGGATCTTGATCTCAGCCGCGATGTAATGGTCGTTCGGTGACGGTTTCTCGGGATAGATAACCAGGCCCGGATCGTAGACAGGGGTTCCGAGGCCTGCGATCTTGGTAACTTTGGTATCGTACACATGGTTGCGGACCACACCTATCATATCCTGATTGCTGTTATTCTTAAGATGCTTGATTTCATAATAATAATATGTCATGCCGGAATTCCACGCCAATGCCGGGTCTACGATTTCTTGGTTTGCGAGAGCGGCATCCATCTGTGAAGTATTTTCCAACGCGGTGGCATCCTCATCCATTGACGTGTACCATGTCTTGGCTTTCGCCGCATCTGTCAACTGAGCATAGACATAGCAGTTCTTGCTGTCCTCGTCAGGTGTTTGTGGAACAGGTACAATCTTCAGGTCCTCCACTCCCAGTTCCAAACGACCGGGCCTTCCTTCTACAGTGGTGTCAAAATAGTAATGTCTGCCGGAGGCGCGTAATTGACTCAGGATACTTTTCTTCAGTTCCTTGAAATTGTCGGTCTCCGTAGTCGAGGGGGTGTCGGCAAAATATGAGCCAAGGTGCCTAACGATTGTGAATGGCGAGCCGTCTGCTTTGCAAAGGGTTCCGTTAATCATAACTTTGGTGTGGTATTGGGCTAGACCGTCGGTGCCATTTATATCGACAGTCTGGGCATTCTCATTGGTGTACAAGGGTGACGTCAACGGACTGCCGCCATACTCGTGATACCGGTTGATCGCGCTCATATCATTGATAGCCCAGAAACTACGGTGCGTGCCGTTCCACCATGTGCCCGGCCATGCCGGATTGATTTTCTTGACAAGTCTCCCCTTGTCCGTATCTGCCGTCAGATTCCAGCCGTCTATCTGTAAATAAACCTGCTGACCGTCTACAGTAATAAAATTGCCATCAGTGTCCTTCAGAGCCAACTTGCCCTCAGTGAAGTTAACGCCAATCGTAGTCTTCACCTTTGCCACGTTACGTTCCACATAGATGGTGACGGGATGGTTTTTGGCGTCGGTGGCATTCTTCTGCAGATTGTCCGAGGTGATGGGCACTGCACAGACTTCGGCTCCATTTGCGCCATATACGGAGTTGAACATAACGAATTTGCCTTTATCAGTAAGTCCGGTGGCTGCGTAATCGGCGTTGAGTTCTTGTAGCTGACTCAGGCTCTTGGAAGCCGCGTCCAGACCTGTGGGATTGATCACGGCCGCCATCATCTGAGGCACTTTGTCGCCGGATTGCGTGTTAATGACAATCGTAGCCGCAAGATTGCTCTCCACGTCGTCGCCTGTGTTGGTATCGTCTGACTGGTCCGTAGACCCTGGAGTCCAGTCATAGTAGTTAACGTAACTTCCCGTTGTTGTCAGCTTGACGTTGGCCGCTCCCCCCGCGCCGTTGAAAAAGTAGAAGCGTACACTGGTGACTTTGTTCTCATTTTCATCACCATCCTCGTAACCCTGCTGCGCACGGGTCACATCGGAAGATACCAGATTCACTGCCAGATAACTGGTGGAACCGTTGCCTGAAGCGCCTCCGTTCAGGTCACCGTCATCACCGCTGGAACAGCCAACGACCGCCAGTCCGGCGAGCATTGACAGTAATGTTGATTTGATTCTCATTGTTAAAAAAGTTATTACTTAGTTTATTATGTTGTTTCTCTCTGTGTTATTTTGGTTATTTTCTGGGAAAGGTGGGA
>ENA-OYXU01000235-OYXU01000235.1-human-gut-metagenome-genome-assembly--contig:-NODE-235-length-23112-cov-10.453702_pt1 | contig 23112 bp, 20 predicted proteins | sample MGYA00243243_ERZ653435 | MGnify/ENA primary metagenome ERZ653435 (study PRJEB26926, sample SAMN06165113) | human gut metagenome | biome: ENVO:00009003; feature: ENVO:2100002; material: ENVO:00002003... | reverse complement strand
GGGGGAACGGCGGTATGGGCGCGACGCGTTAAGCAACACATCCAGTGAATGTGTTGTAGCCAAAGCGAACGAGGCGGATTGCGGTGCGCAAACGCCGAAGTCCAAACACATGAGGAAAGGGGAATTGTATTTAGAGTACACGCCGTTCAACCCTTGTAGAGGAAGAACAAGAAAGAACCGCTCACACAGATAGGAGCGTACTTGGCGTACGTGACTATTTGAGTGGGCGGCTCTGCCGCAGTTATTCACTCAATCAGACGGTTTCGCCGAATTTCAAGGGCATGCGCATCTTATGCCCCGCCCTAGATTTCATCTTTTCAATCTTTTGTCTGACTTCGTCGGGAATCTGCTCGCCACGGAGATATTTGTCGACGTCGGAATACTTGATGCCGGTTTCCTGTTCGTCGGTCTGACCTTGATAAAGTCCGGCGGAAGGTGCTTTTTCAATAATTGTGGAGGGTGCGCCCAAATATCTCAAATGCTCGTAGATTTCACCGACGGTGAGGTCTGCAATGGGGTTGAAATCGTGCGCTCCGTCCCCCCACTTTGTGAAATATCCGAGAGTTGCTTCATCAAGGTTGCCGGTGCCGGCAACGAGATATCCTCTTGCCTGGCCGAGAGCGTAAAGCGTGGTCATGCGAAGGCGCGGATTTATGTTTACGTTTGCCATTTTGAGATTTGCTTCGCCTGCATTTCCCTTTTCAAGTTGCTCGCCGAGCGCGCTCACGAGAGCCTCTTTGGTTTTTGTGAGGTCGATTTCGATTTGCTCGATGCCGAAGTGCTTGCCCGCTCTCAAAGCGTCGTCGCGGTCACTGCCGTAGTTTTGAGAAGATTGGCAAGGCATGATAACGCCGAGCACGTTGTCGGTTGCAAGTTTGCAAAGCGCGCCGACAAGAGTGCAATCTTTGCCGCCGCTGTTGCCGTAAATAATGCCTTTTGCGCCCGATTGGGAAAGGACTTTTTTTATCCATTCCACACGGTTTTGAATTGAAGTTTGAACGTCCATACGACCTCCTTTATTTTTGGTTGAATTTGATAAGATTTTTATTGTTTTTTATTATAATCGGTTTTTTGCAATATTCAACTTTTTTTGAAAAAAACATTAAAATTTTATGAAATTTTGCCTCGCGAGCCTTCAAAAACAACGTTTTTTTGAAAAATTTTGCAAAAATTCCCATTTTTTAGCATTTTGGGTATTGAATTATTCATTTGTTCGATATATAATGTCTTTATCTTAAAAAATAACCTTACAAAAAGGAGATTGTTATGAGAAAAGCATTTATTTGTCCCACAAAGTACGTGCAAGGCGAAAACGAATTGTTGAACCTTGGTTATTTTGTAAAAACCTTCGGTAAGAAAGCACTTCTTATCGCAGACCCGTTTGCGCTCAACCTCGTCAAAGAGAAACTCGAAGCAACCCAAAAGAAATACGGCGTTGAATTCGTTTCCTGCGACATTTTCAAGGGCGAATGCTCTCGCACGGTTGTAAAAGCATTGCAAGAGTTTGCAAAAGCAAACAAGTGCGCATGCACCATCGGTCTCGGCGGCGGCAAAGCAATCGACACGTCGAAGTGCGTTGCGGCAGGCAATCCTCTCATCATCTGCCCCACCATCGCGGCAACCGACGCACCTACGTCCCACTCCGCAGTTCTTTACACCGACGATCACGAATTTGACGATTACGCATACTTCCGTCAAAGCCCGTCCGTCGTCCTCATCGACCTCAACGTCATTGCAAACGCACCTTCTCGCTTCCTCGTGAGCGGCATGGGCGACGCACTCTCCACTTATTTCGAAGCAAGAGCAAACGTCAACAGCGTTTCCAACGTCAACGCAGGTCTTCCCTGCGGAGCAGACCGCAAGAAAGGCACTCTCCTCGGCTATGGCACGTACACCGCTGCGGCACTTGCAGAGCTTTGCTATCACAACCTCATCAGCGACGGTGCAAAAGCGAAAACCGCTTGCGACTGCAACGTAATAACTCCCGCTTTCGAAAAAATCGTTGAAACCAACATCCTTCTCTCCGGTCTCGGATTCGAATCCGGCGGTCTTGCAGCTGCACACGCAATCCACGACGGTTTGACCGCAGTCCACGACATCCACGCATGCTGCATGCACGGCGAAATCGTCGCATTCGGTACAATCTGCCAACTCGTGCTTGAAAACAGCCCCGAAGAAGAGCTCTACGAAGTGCTCAACTTCTGCGACGAAGTCGGTCTCCCCGTCTGCTTGCACGACCTTATGACAAATCCGCGCACCGGCGAAGTCATCAGAGAAGAACTCACCGAAGAAGAATACAAGATCGTCGCCGCAAAGACTTGCATCCCCGACGAGAGCATCCACAACATGCCCTTCCCCGTAACCGAAGACATGGTTATTGCCGCAATCAAAGCAGCGGACAAAATCGGTCACGATTTCAGATACGGCTGCGACTGCGAATGCTGCCACTAATTTAACGAATAACCGACACTCCCTTGCTCGCCAAGGGAGTGTCTTATAAAAATCCGCACGAAATCGCGTTTGCCGACTTGTTTTGCGGATAACAAGGAGAATATTATGAAGAAAATTATGAACACCGCTCAAAGTTTCGTGTACGATATGTGCCACGGTCTTGCAGCGGCTCACCCCGAACTTGAATTTGTCGAAAAATACAAAGTCGTCAAAAAGAAAGACATCAACGACGCAAAAGTCAGCCTTATCTCCGGCGGCGGCAGCGGTCACGAACCCGCACACGCAGGTTTTGTCGGAAAAGGCATGCTTGACGCTGCGGTTTGCGGCGACGTTTTCGCATCCCCCTCTCAAGTTCAGGTTTACAACGCAATCAAGCAATGCGCAACGGACAAAGGCGTACTTCTCATCGTCAAAAACTATTCGGGCGACTGCATGAACTTCAACAACGCAATGAGCGACGCTCAAGAGGACGGTATCAAGGTTGACGCAGTGTACGTCAACGACGACATCGCCGTCAAAGACTCTCTCTATACCGTCGGTCGCAGAGGTGTTGCAGGCACAGTCCTCGTACACAAATGCGCAGGCGCGGCGGCAGAACAAGGCAAGAGCCTCGAAGAAGTCAAAGCGGTTGCAAACAAGGTTATCGACAACGTGCGTTCTTTCGGTTTCGCTTTCACGAGCTGCACCGTTCCCGCAGCAGGTCATCCCACGTTTGAAATCGGCGACGACGAAATGGAATTCGGCGTCGGTATTCACGGCGAACCCGGTCGTTTCCGCGAGAAAATCGACTATTCCACCGGCACGTTCTGCGACGATTTGTCGAGACGCATCCTCACCGATCTCGAAGAGGATCTCAAACTCAAAAAAGGCGAAGAAATCGTGCTTCTTATCAACGGTTTCGGCGGAACTCCCCTTCAAGAGCTCTACATTCTCAACAACTCCGTCACAAAAGCTCTCAATCAAGACGGCATAACCATCCACAAGACTATCGTCGGAAACTTTATGACTTCCATCGATATGGCAGGTGCGTCGATTTCCGTTTTGAGAGTGGACAGCGAGCTTAAATCTCTCGTCGACTATCCCGTCAACACCCCTGCACTCACTTGGGGCGCCGCAATGAGCGAACAAGCAGAAGCGGCTCTGGAAGCAGTGCAAGCAATCGGCAGAGCTCTCGGATATGTTCCACAAGAGCACGTCGAAGCAAAAACCGCAAAGAAAGCGGCAAAAGCGGAAACCGAAGAAGTCGCAGTGTACGAAGTCGAAGGCAAACCCGTCGTAAACGAAACCATCAACACCGCGGCTTTCGTTCAAATCGTGGACAAGATGGCAGACATCGTCATCGAAAACGAAGTTCCCTTCTGTGAAGCCGACAAAATGGGCGACGGCGACTTCGGTATGTCCATCGCAAAAGGTTTCAGACAACTCAAAGCGGACTGGGCAACCAGAAAGAAAGGCGACATCGGTCAATTCCTTGTAAGTTGCAGCGAGATCATCAAAGAATACTGCGGCGGAGCATCCGGCCCTATTTGGGGTTCTGCGTTCAAGTATGCAGGCAAAGCAATGCTCGGCAAGAAAGAAGTCAACCTCACGGATATAGCACTTCTCTTCACCGAAGCAAATCGCGGCGTGTACGAAACGGGCAAAAAGTCCTTCGGCAAAGGCGCGGAAATCGGCGACAAGACGCTTGTTGACGCTCTCAAACCTTGCGCAATGGCTCTCACAAAAGCAGCGGAAGAAGGCAAAAAATTGCAAGAAGGTCTTGACCTCGGCGCAAAAGCGGCTCACGAAGGCGCAGAAGCAACCAAAACTCACGTTGCCACACTCGGCAGAGCGGGCACGGTGGGCGAGCGTTCAATCGGTTATCCCGATGCCGGCGCACACGGACTCGACGTCATCTTCAACGAGCTTGCGGCTTATATCGCAAAGATGTAAATTCGATTGATACAAAAAAATAGAAGCACTCGCCGAGTGCTTCTATTTTTTTTGTTTGTTTTCAGTTTTTTATATACGTCCATTTGCAAACGGCATTTTTTGCCGTTTAATTTTCTCTCTTAAACCGCTCGTTCGTTTTTCTTATTCTATCAATAAGTTCGTGGTTGTCGTAATTGCTCGGAGCGCGCCAAACCCAATTGCCTTGCGCAACGGAAGGGATGTTCATTCTGCCCTGCTCGTTTGTGAGCAACAACCAATCTTGAAGAGGAACGACTGCAAGATTCGCAACGGATTGAAACGCAAGGTTTATCATGGCGTAGGTGCGGTTTGCGCCACCGCAGAAACGCAGACACTCTTTTTTGAACCGTGCGAGCGTATCGCCTTTTAATTTTTTACACCAGGAAGTCGTGCAATCGGCATCGTGGGAGCCTGTATATACAACGCAGTTTTCGTCCTTATACGTGCGCGGCAAATACTCGTTGTCATCGTTTGAGAAAGCAAATTGCAACACTTTCATGCCGGGATAGCCGCAGTATGCAAGCAATTCGCGCACGTCGTCGGTGATAAAGCCCAAATCCTCGGCAATGATTTTTGCGCCGGGCATACGGCGGTTTACCTCGTCGAAAAGGGATTTTCCGGGGCCGACCATCCACTTGCCGTCTTTTGCGGTTTTTTCGCCGTTTTTGATGACGAAATACCCTGCAAATCCGCGGAAATGGTCTATGCGCAATATATCGTAAAGTTTGAAACTTTGCTCGATGCGCTCTATCCACCACTCGTAGCCGTCCGCTTTCATCTTGTCGTAGTCGTAGACGGGATTGCCCCACAACTGACCGTCTTCGGCGTAAGCGTCCGGCGGACAACCTGCAACGACTGTCGGATTCAAATCCTCGTCAAGCAAAAACATAGACGGATTGCTCCACACGTCCGCGGAATCGTACGCGACGTAAATGGGCATATCGCCTACAATCGTTATATCCTTTGAATGAGCGTAATTTAAAACGTCCTTCCACTCGGCAAAAAACTCGTACTGAACGAACTTCCAAAATGCAATTTCGGAGGCAAACTCCCCTTTGCGTGCTTGCGCCTTGTCGTAAAAGCGGAATTCGTCTTCCCATTCGTTCCACGCCTTGTAGCCGAATGCGGCTTTGAGTGCCATAAAATACGCATAATCGTCAAGCCACTTTGCGTTGTCTTTGCAAAACGTTTCGAACTCGCAATCGGGCAAAAAGCGCGAATATGCTTTTTTGAGCAAGGCAGTTTTGTTTTCAAACAACCATCCGTAGTCTGTTCTGTCGCAAACGTGAACGGCGGATTTCAAATCCTCGCCGTCGAGAAGGCCTTTTTCAAACAACGTTTGAGGATCGATGTAATAGTGGTTGCCTGCAAACGACGCAGGAGACTGATACGGGCTGTCACCGTACGCCGTAGGATTGAGCGGCAGTATCTGCCAACACTTTGTGCGTGTCGCGCTCAAAAAGTCTACAAATCGCTTACAGGGCGCGCCAAACGTGCCTATTCCCCACTCGCTCGGCAGCGAACTGACCGCCGTCAACATTCCGCTTTTATGCTTGAAGCCAAAACTGTCCGTCATCATAGCAAACTTTGCAAGCGATTTGATATTGTTTATGCTCGCCTGCAAAACAATATAATAAATATACCACAAACCAATCGTCGATTCAAGGGCGAAAGGGCAAAAATCGCATCAAATCATATATGATTTCATAAGGCTACACAAAATTTGCAAAAACCGCATCATATCCGCAATCTCCGCTTTCGATTTGTCCTTGCACAACGCCTCGGCAAGCACGCTTGCAAAAACGTTTTGCTTGAGCGGATCGTGCGGAATATCCCCAAAAGATATTTTTGCCGTTTGAGATACACTCTGTCCAAAATCGAAACGTCCGCCCATATTTTAAATATATGAGTTTGAAAAAAATGTTGTCTTTTGGCAAAAATAAGATGCAAAACTCCTTGACAACCCCCTTGTTTTAATCATATAATAAGCAATGTTAAGCGGTCATGGCGGAATAGGCAGACGCGTACGTTTGAGGGGCGTATGGTTACACCGTCCGAGTTCAAGTCTCGGTGACCGCACCACAAAAAGATAAGCACGAACTTTGTTCGTGTTTTTTCTTTTTTTTTGCGGACACCGAACTTGAACTCCCCCTGCAAATTGAACAATTTGCAGGCAACAATGCTCGCATTGTTGGGACGGGCACCGTCCGTTGCACGCGATTGACCTTCGGTAACAATCGCTGATGAGCGTATTTGAAATGCAAAAGCCTCGCAAATGCGAGGCTTTTGTTTGACTCTGAAACAATCAAATTGTCATTTCAAATGTCAATTATGCTTTTTGACCGATAATTTCAGCGGTAGCACCAGCACCGATTTGTCTGTTCCCATTGTATGTTGCCATTTTACCGCTTACAGTAATAATGTCATTGAGGTTGACTTGTGTCGAAAGACGGAACACATAAAGTGTGTTTCCTTCGTCATCGGCAATTGTAACAGACATATTATTAAATTTTGTACTCCACGCAGTATCAATTGACTTGACATAACCGGTTACAACAACATCTGTTCCGTCTGCTGCAGCCAATGCTTCTGGGATTGTTTTTTTGTTGGGATCTTCTGCGCCGATTTGTTTGGTTTGAACAGTAACGCTTGTTGCGCCTTTCACGGCGCCGGTGTAAACGTTTTCAACAGCTTCAACTTCTGTTCCGTTGACTTTGACCGCAACAATTTCATAACCCTCGTCAACTTTTACGGTGAATGTAAACTTTTGACCGTTGACACCTTTTGTATCAGCCAATTTAACAGTGGCATTTGCGCTTGAATCTTCTGCTACAGTGATGTTGTATTCCGTAAGCGGAACGAATTTGATTTCGCCAAGATATGCACGGAAATTGTCACCATTGAAGAACGGTTTGCCTTCTTTAACTTGGTTCAATCTAAACGTTTGGTTGCTATAGTTTGCACCGAGATAGTAATCAAAAGTACCTTTGTTGCTTGTCAAATTGCAAGTAAAGCACTCGTTCTCTGCATTCCACGTCCATACGTTGCTTTCTTTTCCAGTGCTGTCAAGCAAAATGTTTGTGAAGTCGCCGGCTGCTTTGTATGCAATATAAGTTTTGGTCTCGGATTTATCTTTATTGGTTGTTTTGAAATAAAGTTTGTAGCCGCCTTCAACGATCTCGACATACACAAGTTGAACATTATCAGTATTGTCAATTGCATTGATATAGTAACCATTCATTTTGTTCACTGCAAAAATTTGTTTTGCAAGATTTGTTTGGTCGACTGTCAAAACATAACCTTTGCCTTCTTCAAACGGAGCTTTTACTTCCACAGAACCTTTGCCGGCTTTGACGACGACAACATAGTCTTTGTTTCTCGTCACGCCATTGTAAGTGAGAGTTGCATTGATGATTGTGCGAACGTCTTTTTCCTTCAAGGTCGGGATAAGTTGACCGTTTTCGATTTTGATTGAATCTTTGCCGGAAACAACCTTCCATTCGATCGTTGCGCCTTCGACTGTCGGGAGATCAGTAACTGCTTTGATCGGATCTTTTAATTTCTCTTTCAAATCATCGAGCATAGATGCTGCGGTCGGGATCAAGGATTCGACAGAAAGGAATTGAACGGACTCGAATTCACCGCTCTTGTAAGTTGCGAGGATGGTTGCCGTTTCGGGGTTGCCCGGTGTTACTGTCATCTTGCCGCCGTCGAGGACGATTGCGTTGGATTTGCCGACGATTTCGTAAGAAATTTCAACGCCGTCAACTGCCGTTTCGAGAGCAAACTCTTTTTGAGTTGTGATACGCACGGTTTTGCCCGCTGCTGTGTTGATGCCGTCTGCAACGAGTTTTTCATTGACTTTTGCGATTGCGGCTGCAACTTTCTTGCCTGCGTACACTGTGTCTGCAGCGTCTTCTTCTTGACCGCTTGCAGTCACTGCGGATGCGCTCAACGGCATGATTTGCCAACCTTTATAGTTGGACAAAATACCGGTTACGTTGACCATTGAGCCAACGGGATAAGTTGTCGTCAAGGCATTGATTGCAGTCCAGGTTGCGTCGTCTGCTTTCGTTGCGTATGCGCCTTCCATATATTTGCTCACGCGGACTTGCACTTTTGCGCCGCCCTTTTCGAGCGTCAACAATGTGTAGTTTGCACCTGCTTGCTTGTCTGCGTCTGCTGCAACCTTCGTAACTTTCCAGTTGGTGAGCGAAACAAGGCGAGATTCATGATAAACGGTTGCGGGCAAGTTGCCGATGACTTCTTGATCGATTGCTTTGACGTGTGCGTTTACGTCGATGGGTGCGACGTCGTCGTCAACAACGAGTTTGCCGCCTGCGTTGGTTTCCACCAGACCGTTATAGTTGGTGTTGGTTGTGCCGGTGACGGTGATGTGTACGCCGGGAGCCAATTTTGCAGCATGTTCATCGGTGGTTTTGACTCTGTAGAGATAGTAACCCGCCGTGAAATCGTCGTTGACCATGTAGAGTGTGACGTTATTATAGCTGGAGCTGTAAGCCGTGCCGATCAAAACGACGTAACCGCTCATATCGATGGAAACGCCGGTGTTGGTGTACCAGTAGTTGACAAGTTCAAGTCCTTCCATGGTCTTGTAGACGGTCATACGATAGGATTGAGATGCGCTCACTCCGTTGTAGGTGAAAGTTGCCTTGACTTTGACGGGAGTTTGGTTGCCTTGAGGTGTAACTTGCAACGTTTTGCCGTTGTTGATGACCTTGATGTAAAGCTCATAGTCTTCGTCAACCGACCATGCGATAGTTGCGGTTTTGCCTTTGTAAGCAAACTCTGTTTCCAAATCGAAGTTGTCAACGATCGTTGCCTTGTCCTTGGGGAACACGTAGCTGTTCATAAAATCGTAAACGTCAAGTGCTTTGACTCTTACGGTGTAGGATTTGCTCGATTTTTTGACGGTTACTGTCAAATTGACGTCAACCAAGCCCGTTTCGGGAAGGGTGACTTTTGCAAGCCAATCGGATTCGCGTTTTTCCAATTGGATTGCGGTGCCTTCGGATTTCCATTCCGCCGCTTCACCGCCGATTGTTGCGGGAAGAGTGAAATCATCGGTAACGGTTGTGCCGTCCATGTCGAAAATGTAACTGTCAAGCACGTTGGTGTCGTTCTTGTCGTTGCAAGCAGCCAACGTGACGCAGCACAATACCATAACTATAGCCAAGACCGCTATGATATTTCTTTTCATCTCCATTTCTCCTTTAATATTATTATTTTACGGTTATATCCGATATATTCGGAATAACGATTGTTCCTGATTTATCAACAAGTTGATAACCTCTTACGCTAAATTTTTTGCCAACCGCAAACTGATTTATATAGCTGTCAGAAACTTTCACTTGATAGGTAAATTCAACCGCGTCTTCGGCTCCGTCTTCCGTACGTTTTTGAGTCGAACCGAGGATTGTAAGCACGCCGTTTTCAATCGATGAACTCTTCACCGTCACGTCCGTGTACAAAGTTTTGCTGTATTGAGCAATATACTCTACCGTCGAATCAAACGTCAGATAGTAGTTTGCTTGCACCAAACGGCAGCCTTCATATCCGGGATTCGAATTGCCTATGCTTTCGCCGTAAAGGCTGTTGTACACAAGCCCCGAAATCTGGAAGTTGCCGGCAAATTTTTGCACCGAGCCGATGATCTTGTAGAGCTGACCTATCTTCATTCTTGTTGCCGGGCTTGACGAATACGCCGCATACACGTTTATCGTGTACACTTTGTTGGTTTCGGGATCGTATTGTCCCGCGACAAACGTATACGTTCCGCTTTCAGACACTTTCAAGCTTTGCAAATACGCAGTCATAACGATTTTCGATCCGGATTCGGTTTCATCATTATAGTATTCGTCGGGTTTTTCCCAGAAATCCTTAATGGTAATTTCAACGGGATCCGTCGAATAAAGAGGATCTTCGAGCTCGGAATAAATACGCAACTTTATGGATTTTGCAAACTTGTTTGCCTCGTCCATATAGCTGTAATACGGATATGCATCGGTGTTCAAAGCTTTGTTTTCGGTGAACCCGTTTTCAATGAGTTCGAGGTTCAAAAGTCTGAAATCGTTGCTATTTGCCGTCTTATACCAAACGTATCCGAGATAGCGAGTGCCGTAGGAATCGTGCGTCGGACGAGTGCCCGTTGAAGATTCCAACACGATTTGGGTAGCTTGAGAAAGTCTGTCCTTTACAAACAAAGACGCCGCTTTGCCCCACTTTTCGACGCCGCCCGTCGATTCGGGAGTATCGACGCAGTAATAACGAATTATAACCGTATCGTTTCCTTCCTTATTCCAAGCGCGGAAGCGTGTGGTATCGCCGTCGGTGTAGGCGTCGACAGTTGCAACGCCTATACCGTCGTTCATAAAGGATTTGCCTTCAAATGATTTTGTGAGTTTCGCCTTCTTTGTGACTGTGTCGTAATACTTTGTGTTGTCTGCAATCTCCGGCTCTTTGTTGCAAGCAACAAACGCGAGAGTGCATGTAAGCACGACGGCAATCAAAAGAAGAATACTTATCGCTTTTTTCATTGTTTTATCTGGTTTGCGTTTTTGCAGTCTGCGCTATGGTTATCTGTTTCCGCCGCAGTTTGTAATTGCGTCCGACAACGCCTTTTCGGCGGACTTGCTGCCCTTCAACGTGTAAAGAACGACGTTGCCGACTTGGGTACGTGCCGTGGACGAACCGACGAATGCGGGAGACGTGAAGAATCTGTCGGACATTGAAGCCGCTACGTTTGCAGCAACTGCCGTGATGTCTGTGCCTTTCATATGCTCTTTGTATGCTTCGATTTCGTAAACGGAGTTACGAGAAGGATTGTAACCGGATGCGATTGCGAAAGACGCTTGGAAAGTGGGATCCATCAATTCTTTGACAAACATGAAAGTCATGATCTTCTTTTCGTCAATGTTTGCAACACCGTTGCCTGCCTCGAACATAACGAGAGACGGACCTTGGGAAATTGCAGAATAATTTACGGAGCCGTCTGCTTGAACGCTTCCGGGGATGGGTGCGATGCCCCATTTGAATGCGCTACCCGGATTTTGGTGAGATGCGCCGCCGGATGAACCGATGCAGTAGATTGCGCCGCCTTCAGTGCCCTTTGTGAACAATGCGGAGGTGTAGGCACCGTACTCGTTTTGAGTTGCGATATAGCCCTTGTTGTAGTACTCGTTCAACTTGTTGAGCCACGTTTTGGTGTTGTCGTTGTTGAAGAGATAGTGAGGAGCGTCCGCGCTGGTGTAACCCCAGCCGTTTTGTTCGCACATAGTGATGAACCAGTTTGCTTCGGAGTCGTAACCCAAAGGTGTTGCGGTGGGATATTCTGCTTTAATAAGTGCAGCTTGTTCCCAAAGTTCGTCCCAAGTGGTTGCGGGTTCAAGTCCGAGTGCGTCAAGAGCGGTCTTGTTGTAGTACATCAATTCGGTGGATTTGACAAACGGGAGCGTGAGCATTGCGTTTGCATCGTAGCCGTATTTTTCATGATCGCCGTAGTTGGACGCAAGACCTTCTTTGTAGTAACCTTGGACAAAGTCCGCAACTTCTTCTGCCGTGTAACCGATTGCGTATTCAACGTCGTTTGCGCCCTTCACTTTGTCGGTGGAATTGATAAGAGTGCTCATATCAACGACCTTTGAGGTTTGCAAATATTGCGCAACGTGGTCTGCATAGCAGTATGCCAAGTCGGGTTGTTGTTTACCTTGGAAGTCGGAAATGACTTTTTCCTTGACGTCGTCGTAACCTCCGACTTGAACGTGTTGAACTTTCCATCCCGGGAATTTCGCTTCAAAGTTGTTGATTGCAACTTGCGTAGCAGATTGCAAGCTATCTCCTTGGGAAGAATAGAACACGATAGTATGTGAATAGTCTGTAGAGGTTTCGTTGCAAGCCGTCAGCAATACACCACAGCATGTGATTGCAACCGCGACTACGAGCAAAACACACAAAATCTTTTTCATAATTGCTCTCCTTTTTGTTATATTAATATTGCCGTAAAGGCAGATATTCGAGTTTTGTGGGCAAACCGCCCTGTTTTTGTATCAGCCCTTCGTACCGCTCTTCGACACGCCGTGCATGATATATTTGCGGCAAGTGATGAAGAGGATGAAAAGAGGAAGCGAAACCATGCATACGGCAGCCATTTTGAGCGTCGTAAGCGTTTCGGAGCCGTATCCGGGCAAGCCGTACAGCGCACCCGACACCGTGCCTATTCTATCCGTAAATCCGCGCGTAACCCAGTTGGTGACCATCTGCCAGTCCTTGCTGTTGACAAGTCTTGGCCAAATGTATGAGTTCCACGTGCCGATAAACTTCAAAAGCGTGATGGAAACCAGCGTCGGAGCAGTCAACGGCACCATGACTTTGATAAGGTAGCCCATGTCCGACAAACCGTCCACCTTCGCCGCTTTGTAGAGCGAATCGGGGATTTGCATAAAGTTGTTTCTGAGCAAATAGATGTAATACACGCTCACGAGGAACGGCAGTATCATGACCGTAAACGTATCTCTCCAACCCCATGCGGACACGGTGAGATAGTTGGTGATCGTGTACATTTCGCCCGGAATCATCATCGTTGCAAGCATGAGCGTGAACAAAATGTTTTTGCCCTTGAATTTCATGCGAGCAAGCGCGTATGCCGTGATAATCGTCACAAGCACGCCGATTGTCGTCGAGAAAAAGCCCACGACAAGCGTATTGATAAGGATTTGCACGAACGATCCCGATCCGCCCGACGAGGTTTGGCTCAACACCGCCTCGTAGTTTTTCCACATAAACGTGTGCGGGAAGAACGTCGGCACGGACTGACGATATTCCATTTCGGTTTTGAGCGAAGAAATTACCATCCAATAGAACGGCAAGAACGCAAGCACCGCGCAAACCGTCAAAACAGTGTAAACGAGCACGTTTTTGAGCACGTTGCCGACTTTTTGTTTTCTTCTCTCTTTTTCGACATTGAAATCCGTTACGTTTCTCTCAAAAATCGCCGCGTCGGAAGAAACCGCGGACACGGTTTGGTCGAGCGCGGAATCTTTTGCGCTGACAACGCTCATTTCGTCGGCGTTGTCTTTGACAACGTTTTCTTCTCCGAGATCTGCGGATTCCGTTTCGGGTGTTGTATTTTCGTTGTTTTCAAACAAATCTTTGTTTTCAATATCGGTCATAGCGCACCCCTCAGAATTTTACTTTCTTTTTGCTTACGAATCGGTTGATGCCCGTAAATATCATGATGATAAAGAACAACAACAGCGAACCTGCGAACGCATAGCCCGTCATACCTTTGTCGATATATTGGTATATGTATCCGACGACGGTGCCCATATCGTAGTCAATGCCCATTTGGTCGCCGAAGATACCTACGACTGCCGTGTATTGCTTCATGCCGCCCATGATGCCGGTGACGATAAGATAACTGATCATAGGCGAAATCATCGGAGCGGTGATCTTCCACAAAATCGTGTTTTTGGACGCGCCGTCTATTCTTGCGGCGTCGTAATATTGCTTGTTGACGCTTTGGAGCGAGCTGAACAAAATCAAAATTTTGAACGGCAATCCCGACCACACTTCGTAGATAATCATAACGATGTATTTCGGCCACGGAATCGTCAGACTGCCGATTTCCCACGTAGGACCGCCGGCCTTGCCTATCCAATCGACCGGATCTATGCCGAACCACCCTAGCACCATATTGAACAAACCTACGGTTTCCGTGTTGTTTCTCGTGCCGACAATCGTGAAGAACGTGGCAAAAACCGCGCCCATTGCCAAAGCGTTTGTCAAGTACGGCAAGAACAAGACCGTTTGATACGCCTTTTGCAAGGGTTTTATCGACGTGAGCGCAACCGAAATGAGCAACGCAAGCAACGTCGAAAGCGGAACGGAAATCAACGTAAACACGGTGGTGTTGACCAAGCATTGCAAGAAGTTTGCGCCGCCCGTACCGGTGTCGCCTTTCAAAACGCGCACGAAGTTTTCAAATCCCCATCCGTCAAACGCGCCGTTGAGTCCGTTGTAATTTTGCTTAAACGCACCGATAAAGGCGTTGACGATGGGATAAAACGTAAAGACGCACATCAAAATCACTGCCGGGAGTACGAAGAGCCAACCCGATTGCGATTTGAAAAATCTCTTTACTTTTTCGCCCGTAGACAATACGTAAGTGGAGGGATATATCTCAACTCCCTCTACTTCTTCGAGCCAGTTCTTCTTTTTTGAGAACAGTCCTTTGACTTTTCCGCCCAAATCGGAGAAAAAGCCGGATTTCTTTTCAACGGGTGCGTCAACGGCGTCGCTTGCGACGCTTTCTTCAACGACAGGAGCAATCTCATCCGAAACGACGACGTCTTCGATGTCCTCGTCGTTTATCTCGTTTTGACTCTCCACGATTTGTTCGACGTCAACCTTAGGCTCGGACTCGACCGTCAAGTTTTCCGTTTTTTCTTCGCAAACTTGTTCGGTTGTAGTTTTAATAGTCTTCTTTGCCATTATTTAATCCTCTCTTCGGTTTCTGCATTGAACAAGAACACCTTGTTGGGTTTGAGATTGAATTTGAACGTACCGACCTGTTCGGGAAGTTTGACGTCGGAATCGACGATGCTGCGAACGGTGGGTTTATTCGAAGCGGCGTGACGAGAAACGATGGATTTGTCGCGTCCCATAACTTCGATATGGTCTACTTCGAGCGACAATGCGCCGTTTTCGTCATAGATGAAGCCCTCGGGACGAATACCGACTTTGATCGCCTGATCTTCGAGATCGGTGTCCTGAATGACTTCTTCACCGATATAAACTTTGCCGCCCTCGATTTTGCCGTCGAAAATGTTGATGGGAGGAGTTCCCAAGAAATTTGCGACAAACAAGTTTGCGGGATTGTCGTAGATGGATTGCGGTTCGCCGATTTGTTGCACCAAACCGAGCTTCATAACGACCATGATGTCGCAAATTGACATAGCTTCTTCCTGGTCGTGCGTAACGAAAACCGTCGTTATGCCCGTTTCGCGTTGAATACGCTTGATTTCCTCACGAGTTTGAAGTCTGAGGCGTGCGTCGAGGTTGGAAAGGGGTTCGTCCAACAAAAGAACGTTGGGCATCTTAACGAGCGCGCGAGCGATTGCCACACGTTGTTGTTGTCCGCCCGAAAGCTCGGAAGGCTTTCTTGCCATCAGCTCTTCGATTTGCACCAAACGAGCGGCGTCGAGAGCTTTTTCTTTTGCCTGCTCTTTGGGAATTCTCATATTGAGCAAGGGGAACATGATGTTTTGAGCAACCGTCATGTGAGGATACAAAGCGTAGTTTTGGAAAACCAAGCCGATACCTCTTCTTTCGGGAGCGAGCGTCGTTACGTCTTGTTCGTCGAAAAAGATGTTGCCTTGCGTGGGAGATTCCAAGCCCGAAAGCATAAACAGCGTCGTAGATTTTCCGCAACCGGACGGGCCGAGAAGTCCGACGAGCTTTCCGGACGGAATTTCGATAGACATATCGTTGACCGCAACGACGGGTTTACCTTTCTTTTCTCTTGACGGGAATACTTTGGTCAGATGTTGGATAGATATCTTCATACACTTTTGTCCTCACGTTTTAGAATCTTAAACGTTATTTGTTTTTGATATCCCTCAACTTCGAGAGTTTCGGGAAGTCCTTGTGTTATATAATTTTGATCTATATCAACCCGAAGGTTGACGTAATCTCCTGCTTTGACCTGCTTCGTTTCGGTATAATTGCCGCTTTTTAGCAGTGTAAATTGTGCTTCGCCGCTTTCGTTGGAGTACTTCACTTGCACGCTCGTATCGAATTCCTCGACCTCGGATACGTCGCAAGTCATAGTGAGTTTGCAGAAGTAATCGTGGCCGAAAGTCTCTTCGTTTTTGACTTTCTTCTGCTTGGGCTTAATCTTGAACACCTTGACAAACACCCATTTGAAGAATCTGATGACGTATCGTTTTCCGATGAGCGAATCGCCGATAAGATAGATTCCGATAAAGTACACGACGACTATGATTGCCGATTTTTTGTCCGCGCTGCTCTTCACCACGCCGTCGGAGCTTATTTTGTAATGCTCGTTTTTTGCAAGAAGCGCGTCGTTGAGCCCGCTGAGCTTGTCCGATTTGAAATCGGCGTTATACTCGGTGACGAACGCTTCGCAGTCCTCAAAGAACTCTTCACCGAAGTCGAGATTTGCATCGACGCTCGCAAACACCGTGCCGTCACAATCTATCAACTCGATTTTCGCGATTGACGAGAGCGTGTCTTGATCGAGATCGACGTAGATAAATCCGTTCTTTACGCAAGTCGAATTGGTATCCTTTATCGAATCTCCGTTGCTGTCGGTATCGAGCACCTCAACCCTGTGTACGTTTCCGTCGAGATCGGTCACGTTGATTTTTGCGTTGTTATTGTCGTTTTTTGCAACCTTATATATATCTTTTATTCCATATATAAAGCCGGCATAGGCTTTGTGCATTCTCATGTCCTGCACGCTGTTGCCGTCCTCGTCCGTACCGGGATAGAGAGTTGCCGCCTTAAACAGCACGATTCCCCCGCCCGTTTGAAGATCTTGTTGCAGAACGTATTGATCGTCGTAGTATCCGCCGACGATAGCTATCGCTTGCGAATAGTTTTTTTCGGCGAGCGACTTCTCGATTATGCTCACCGACTCTCCGTACAGCATCAAAAAATACGGCAAGAACACGGCAAGCAAAACGCCTATCGTGAACGTGAACAGATAATATATGATGTTGGCAACGACAAGACCTTTCTTCATTGCTTGTCTTCGCCGCCGTCGGTATTGTCGTTTGCGTCGTCGCAAACGGCGTCGACTTCAGTAGGTTGAACGTCTTGTTCAACGACTTCGTTTTGCTCGGAGCTTGCCGAAACGTCGCCGTCGGATGCGGTTTCTTGCATCACTCTTGCGTTCCGATTGGATCCGAACGCGTCCTCGCGCTTTTTCAAATTGTCCCTTTGCTCACGATATTGCTTCTTGTTGAATACGGGTATCAAAAAATACACCGCAACGATAAGCACGATTATCGCGGCGCAGGCAACGAAAAATCCGATGTCCACAGAACCTAATTTATTGAGAAGCAACAAGCTATCGAACATTTTGATCTCCTATATACCTTTAAATCGAATATCGAGCGTCAAGCCCGTATACGTTGAAAACCGACTGCAAACGTTGTTCGCTATTTTTGAAAACGCATTTTCCGGTACGCTGAAAACACCTACGTAAAATTAAGGTTTTTTGCATAGTTGTGTTGTCTGAATGGAAAATCGTTTTAAAATTACCGTTGCGGTCGAAAATCACGGACAAAAACGCCATATATCTCACAGCCGATTCGGCGATGAGATTGGAGCCGATAAGAATCGCGGATGCGTTCTTGTCAACATTGGCGTTATGTACGTCACATACCATCAAATATTCCCTCTTAACCGTGCAAGCACGATTCGTCTTTGGCAAGCAGACGGGATTTTTGCAAGTATTTATTAAATAATATGCACGATTTCCTCGTTTGCTTCTAAACTATGCTATCATATTTAAAAAGAAAAAACAATGCCCATTTCAAAAATGATTAAAAACTTTTCATAAATTTTAATTTTTGTCGAACTAATGTTTTTTATCTTTTGCAAGAATTTAACAAATCCACTCAAAAGGTCTACTAAACAGTAAGAATTTCCGCTTGCGCCATTTCCATGCGTTTGTAAAACCTTAATTTCACGCCGATATATGAATTGTGTTTACAAGGTTGCAAATTTTAATAAAAGTGCTTGGATATAGCGATTTCTCACCGACAAACCGAATGCAGATTGAAAAATTCGACATGTAAAATTCAATGGAGAAATATTAAAAATGAAGTAACTATTGAATTTCTCGGCTTTTCGTGTTATAAATGCTTTTAGGATAAACTTTACGGGAGATTTGGATATGAAAGCTTTTAATCATAATGCGTCGAAACCGAAATATCTCGATAAACATCAAAAAGCGTTCGAAGTGATTTTGATTGCATTTTGGTGCGTTATCTTCCCTGCGATTTCGGCAATATGTTGCAGTTTGAACGGTCAAAAACCTATTTTCAAATCCCTCTCTTATATCGCTTACAGGGAAAAACATATGGGACTTATCCTCTTTTACGGATTCCTTTTCGTTGCAGGATTCATCCTTTCGATGAAAATGTGTCTTGACGCAGGACAGTATTCGAAACAATTGAAGTATTTGTTTTTGGGTTTGAGCCTGATAAGTGCAACCATTCTCACTGCCGGCATGTCCGTACCGTGGATCGAAGTCGAAGGCGAACTCGCCGAAAAATACAAGAGATTGCGGGAAATTCACAACAACGTCGCAACGATAGGCTTTATTATGTTTTTTGTGACGGAAGTTTTGTTTTTTATCACGACGCTTTTGAGAAACCCAAAACAAGGCATGATTTCCGTGGGCATGCTTGCCTATGTCCTGATGACCTCTGTCATTATGCTCAAACTGGCAAATCTGAAAGGCATCGTAGAACACCCCTATCCCATATCGTCGATTGCTCAAATTCACGTATTCTGTTCGATCGGATTTACATTGACAATACAGTATTTTCTCATGCGACTTATGCCAAACACCCGCATTGAGATGAGCGAAGCGGCAGACTAAACAAAATCAATCAAAATATGGCACTTAAAAAAGCTCCTCACAATAATGTCGAGCTTTTTTATATATCTAATCGGCTGAATTCGCAATTTTGGCATTCTCTTTTTTGTTGTTCGCTTGCCAAATCCATTCTTCTTTTTTGTTGCGCATTGACATATCTTACAAATGTGTTACAATCAAATATGTCGATATATTTTTAACAATATCGACGGCAACGGATATGAAGGAGAAAATTATGGACGTAACAAAATACTTCAACCCTAAAAAAGTTGACGAAGATATGAACACCATGAACTCATTCGGAATTCGTCTTACCGGCACGGACGCGCAAAACGAATTCTGCGAATGGATAAAGGCTCAAATCATCAAACTCGGACTCGATGTCAACGTCACTCCCTACACTTTCAAGCGTTGGCAATGCAAAGATTGCTCGCTTGTCGTGGACGGCAAAGACGTGCATGTGTCGTCTCCCTTCCCTTACAGCGGACTCACGGGCGAAAACGGCGTCAGCGGAAAGCTGGTCGTAGTCGGGAATCACCCTCTCGGCTTCCAAAGGGCAAGAGGCAAAATTGCCGTTTGTCACATAAAAAACCTCTCGAAAATAAGCAGTAAAATCGCTTTTGACAAGCGCAAATCCTTGCCGAGCGACCTCGAAATCGAAAAGAGTTACAGAGGCCCGGTCAGTACGTCTTTCGTCAAAACTTTGCTCACCTTCTGGGCTGCGCAACTGTCGGGCATGAAAGGTATGATTTGCATTTGGGAAGATATGTCGGACAAAATGGTCGAAGGGCAAGTGCTCAACTTTATCCTTCACTACCTCAAAGTGCCTATGGTTTGGGTAAACGAAAAGGACGGACAAACGGTGCTCGAAGCCGCAAAAGCGAAAAAGAGCGCAACTCTCAAACTCACGGGTACGCTCGAAGACGCCAACACGCAATCGTTCTACACCGTCATAAAAGGCAAAAAAGACACAAAGGAAGCAATAATAATCAACACTCACACCGACGGATGCAACTTCTGCGAAGAAAACGGCGCAATCGGACTTTTGCGTATGATGGAGTATTTCAAAGAACATCCGACGGACAGAAATCTAGTGTTCGCATTCGTCACGGGACACTTCCGCCTCCCAAATTTCCGCACGGGAACGGATCAGGCAACATCCCGTTTCCTTGCCGACAACAAACAGGTTTGGAAAGGCAAAAAAGGCGGCTTGAAAGCGGTTGCGGGTTGCGCCGTCGAACATCTCGGATGCACGGAATGGAAGGACGTAAACGGCGTGTACACGCAGACCAATCCCATAGACGTTGAAATCGTCTACACCGGCAACAAAGTCGTGGACGACGTCTATTACGAAGCAATAAAAGAGCGCGATATCGTGCGCACAATGACGCTGCGCGGTCACAACATGCTTCACTTCGGCGAAGGTCAACCTCTCTTCAACAAGCGTATTCCCGAAATCGCGCTTGTCACCGCTCCCGATTATCTTTGCTCGATTGCGGAAAATCATCACATGGACAAATACAACTCCGCCCTTGCTTGCGAGCAAATTTGCACGTTTATCCGTTGCGTAGAACTGCTTGACAAAAAGAGTGCGAAAGAGCTTGGCAAAGCGCAAGGTTATTCGATAGGGCTCGGCAAACTCAAATAATCCTTTTAAATAAAAATAGCTCGTTAGATATGCGAAAACCGCAAATAAAAAGCACACTGCCGTGTGCTTTTTGTTTTTGCGTTTTCATCAAAATCGACGCAGATTTTGCTTGAATCACTTTGACATAAAACGCTTCTGTTTGGCAAGCAAACGGAATTGATTGTGCTTTGGCGAAATCAATCCGAGTTGATCCCTATCAAGCGTAAACGTCATAGGGTTGTTGTAGTCTTTGACGATATATTTTTTCTTGTCGTCGTTAAGCAAAAACTCATACAATTCGAGCATATAATTTATACACTTGTCCAAGCTGAATTTTTGGGCAAATTCGCTGTATTTCGGCATCATTTCGTCATGCGTTTTCTTGTTTGCAATCCAAAAATCCATCATCGTTGCAAGCGAATGCGCACTACCCTTTCCGAACGTTGATTGCGGCGTAAGCGCAAATTGTTTCGTAGCGCACATTTTTGCGTTGCTGATGACGGGAACGGTGCCGCACGCTATTGCTTCGAGGCAGGCTATGGATTCGGTTTCAACGTCGCTCGCTTGCACGAAAAGGTAGGATGCGTTGAGCAAATTGACAAGCTCTCCTTGGGATAAAAACACTATGTGCAAATCAACATTGAGTTCTTTTGCAAGTTTTTCGTATTCCTCTTGCTTCGGACCTTTGCCGGCAAGGAAAAGCGATATTCTATTGCGGTATTTGCTCTTTGCAACCGCTTTTATTATGAGGTCTTGACGTTTCTCCTCGGTGAGCCTTCCGACGCTCGTAACGATGACTTTATCCTCGCAACCGTCGGGGATTTTCACGTTGTCTATACGCTTGAACGCAGGGTCGTAGCCGTTGGATATCACGTGCAAATTTTGGTTGTACAAATGCCCCATAAGCGTCGATGCAATGCACCTTGACGGACAATGAATATTGTTTATCCACTCCGGCTTATAATGATACACTTTGAGCAGTTGATACATTGCGGGCGTTGCTCCCGGCACGTATTTCATTTTTGCGTTGAAAGTTATGTTTTCGGCAGACACGTGATAGCACCCAAGCACCGGTATGCCCAACTCGTGCGCTATACGCGCGCAATGCGTTCCCAAAGCAAACGGCATGTATATATGCACCAAATTGATGTCCTTCAACGCCTCTCTGATTCGCGCGTCGTTCGGAGATGCAAGCCATGCGTGTTGCTGCTCGATGACTTTTTGATAGATAGGAACTTGTTGTATGGGAAACGTAACGAACTCCACTCCCTGCATCGTTTCGTTTTGCTGACCTGCGTTGTCGCAAAGCACTTTTACGCCAATTCCGCGCTCGACGAGGTTTTCAACCAAATGCCTTGCCGACATGGACGTGCCGTTACCCTTGTCATGAAATATATCGATTACTATTGCAACGTTCATAATTATAACCTCTCTTTTATCGTCTTTTTATCGTTTTCTCACGATTTTCCCTGTGATATTATCGAAAAATTATGCAATAATCTTGACTTATACCTCATATGTGTATTATAATACAGACAAGAAAAAACGCAAGGACTTTCCGGTAGTTTCGAGGACGGCAAAATTGCGAAAAGTGCGGCATATTACACGCGATAACTCGCCCTTTGTGTATTATTCCTCGAAAACATCGAAAATAGTATCGAAAAATGGAAGAGAAAAAAGTCGACAGACGTATCGCAAAAACAAAAAAAGCCATCTACCGCGCTTTTGCGCAGTTGTTGTCCGAAAAGAACATCAACGACATCACCATCAAGGATATTGCGGACAGAGCAGACATCAATCGCAAAACGTTCTACAACTACTACGACGGCATCTACGAGCTTACCGGCGAAATCGAGAACAAAATCATCGACAGTTTTGAGAAAGTCATCCGCGAACACAACGTCAACGAACTTTTGCACAATCCCAACAAAATGTTTGACGAGCTTGTCAAAATCATCAACAGTGATTTTGACTTCTATCAACATTTGATTTCCGTCGAAAGCAACTCCAATCTCGTGTCAAAGCTCTTTATATCCCTCAAATCACGTGCCAAAGAGGTCATTTCCGAATATTCCGTCCTTGACGAAGCAACGCTCGACATCGTGCTCGACTTCGTCATTTCGGGCATGTTTACGGTGTTTCAACGCTGGTTCAACTCGTCGAAGGAACATTCTCTCGACGACATGGCAAAAATCGTCGCCACCCTTTCCTACAACGGTATAAACGGCTTGCTCAAAGACTACGAAAACAAATAAATTTGCAACCTCGCAAAAAAGTTGCCAAAAAAAGAAAACGATGTTTCCGCAAACGGTTGACTTTTCTTTTTTATAACAATATAATATTTATGCTTTAAACGAAGCAGGCAATGTAGCATTAGCCCAGCTGGATAGAGCGTCTGGCTACGGACCAGAAGGTCAGGGGTTCGAATCCCTTA
>ENA-OYXU01000232-OYXU01000232.1-human-gut-metagenome-genome-assembly--contig:-NODE-232-length-23478-cov-4.452632_pt1 | contig 23478 bp, 15 predicted proteins | sample MGYA00243243_ERZ653435 | MGnify/ENA primary metagenome ERZ653435 (study PRJEB26926, sample SAMN06165113) | human gut metagenome | biome: ENVO:00009003; feature: ENVO:2100002; material: ENVO:00002003... | reverse complement strand
GTAGTCTCGTGGGCTCGGAGATGTGTATAAGAGACAGGAATATCTCTTCCCTGCTGTCCCTGTCGAAAAACAGTTCGTTGAAATGTCGGTCGAAATAATCCGACAGCATCTTGAAGAAACATTCCTCTGCCTTGGGATCATGCGCCTGGATTCCGGCTACTATTTCCAGATCCGACATCTTTCGTCGCCGAGCGAACGGATTGTGCATAAATCCTTGCATAATCAGTATCGTTTACGTCCCGTCACCATGGGAGACTGCGGCAGGCGCCCCTCGTAACGCTTCAAAAACTGTTCCAGATGGTACTCCATATCCTTATTGCCGAGTCGCAGCAATGAATGGCCCATAGCACATATCGCGTATGTCAGCTTACCCATCTTCTTCGCCTTGATCTCGGTGCATAACTGATACGGCTGGCACGCGCTGATTGTGAGCCACTGCTCGGGAATCCGGGCTTCCTGCAGCGTGCCGGGAGTCCGCGGAATGTTGAACTTAGTGTCCACTCCCCTGACCGTCTCGTCTTGCTCTCCTTGCGTGGCATCTCCGCTGTGACAGGCGTCAAGCACCACTATCATCTCACCTTTCCGGCCTATTTTGGAACGAATCTGCGCCAGATATGAGCCAAGTTCGTCATCCGTGATATGCTTCTCCCCATGATCCTTGGAGCAATAGTTCATATATGCATCGTACGGAATTATCGACTCATCCCATTGCGCATGCCATCCGTTCCATCGTGTGGCCTCGTCACCGTTCAGGTCCGTTATCAGTTGTCCATGTCCGGAATAATGGATATAGACGTTGTCTCCTATCCTGCATCGCCGGGTCAATGATATCAATGCCTCGATAATTCCTTTTTTGGTGGCTGTCTCGTTTTTCAGGATACTTATGTCGGTGTAATTCCATCCTTCCAGCATCTTGGTTACGAACCGGACGTCATTGTCGCCATTGATCTTTGCCCAATTCCGGTCCTCCTGCTTGCCGAGTCCTATCACAAGCGCACGGTTCACAGGTTTGGCATGGCAGCATACCGTCGCGAAAGCAATCATTAGAATGATAATAAGACAGTTCTTCATCTTGTCAGTCATTGAAGAAATAACCGGCATGATACAGTTGATCGATTGGTGCCACATTGGGTTGCCAGGTACGCACCTTGATCAACGGCTCGTCAGTCTTGGTCATGTCTACCAACAGAAACAGATATCCCTCGTCGGCATACACGGATGAATCATATTCCTGACGGATGTTGATAGCGAAAATCTGCTCCTTGTCATACTTGTCAAGCCACTGAAGCTCGAAATCCGAAAATTTCAGATTTATGAAATCGTTATTGTTGAAACTCCGTCTCAGATTCTCGATATACTGATTCTTGGTATATCTGTTGGTGGTTATTATGTCCTGACCCTTCATCGATATTGACTTGCCGTCAAGACTCACAGGATTTCCTGTCTTACGCTTTGCCACATGTCCGATTATGATCACCGCATCGTCAGCGAATATGTCGCGGATATAATCCAGTCGCTCCAGACTGTATGCAGTCTTATAGTTTTCCATGAAAGAGAGGATTATCTCGCGGACATCGGGCGACCACTGCGCCTTGCTGTTGAAGATGGCGTTTTCCGTCTGCGTTCCCATTCCGAACGCCACATTGCTTATCTTGTGTTCCGAATTGAATGTGAAACATACATCCTCCACGAACGTCTTCTTCCTGCGTCCGCTGAACGAGAACGACATCTTCAGTCCACGGGCAACGGTATTCCCCTTCAGTCCTGGATATATACGAATGTCCGAATCATCTATAATGCGTGATGTTCCATACTGAGTCAGGCGGGTGAACATCTTCCACCCCTCGGGAGTAAAATTACTCAGAGCATTCAGATAATGTCTGGTTTTCAATGCATTCTCAACATTCGCTATAACTTCCCGTTGCAATAGTTCAGCGGATTTTGGCACTACTATCTGATTCTCACCTTCCATCAAGGTAGAGTCAACATTCTGAGAGTGAACATTTCCCTTTTCATCCTTTGTTCCCGAACCTTGCGATTGATTTGACGCCGAGGCCAGGAGGTCGTTCTGTTTCGGTTTATCAGCGATATTGTTGGCCATCACCTTGAACGCTGCTTTCGGGAAAGCCCTCGGAGTCAATACCTCCAGCACACTTTGCATTTCGGCGTCGCCACGAGCCTGGTTCTTGTACTGGTATTCGATATTCAGGTGATAGGTGTCGGCTTCATATCCGGGAATCATCTCAATCATCCCGTGGCCCTCCTTTGCAAGGCCTTGGCAGTCCGTCCTGCCGTCTGAATATGTGAACTCCAGACTTGAGACAGGCTCTCCTTTGTATGTAAAGAACAGATCCACTATCTCCTTATCCTTGCCCACACATTCCACATTCAGGTCCCGCAGGATTCTCTCTATCTTCACCGGAATGTAGTCCACCAGGACCTTACCCTTATCATCCTTGACATGGCCGGGATGTTGCACTGAGCGCAACAGCGAATAAGCCCAGTAATAATACTGCAGGGCCATGTCGATGTTCTTGTTTGCCAGACACTCGTCGGCGATACCAAGCATATTCCGCGCTTTGTCGGCTCGTTCGGCAAACAGCCGGTCCAACTCGGACTTTTCGATATAGCGCAGGACGGCGATACCGTTCTTCCGTGTTTCGGTAAGTTTCTGCACGTTTGTCAGCGACAGCTGGGAGTATGTCTTGACGCAGTTAAGAACTCGGGTGTTGTGCTCCACCTTGCCGTCGCGGTGCGTCACATCATCCAACTGCTCAAACTGTGATGAGACATTCGTGGCGATACTGTTTATCATATCTGCCAACGCTGCATTGTCAGCCTCCGCCTCTGTAGCCGCCACCCCGATGCCATGATAGTACTGCTGCGAACCGCACACCCCATCCCAGTTCTCGGCAAAACCCGAAGCTGCATATATCGCCGCCATAACCATCATGAATATTATCTTAGTTCTCATATTATTATTGTTTTTCTATTAAAGGCGTCCTATCATATTAGTAACCCTTTATTAATAATACTGGCAATAAATTATGGCATTCTATTCATCTGTATACACATCATAAATTGGGAAATAAGTAATTGATATGTTAGAGAATTTTGAATATGTTGTTGTCAAATTAGATGTATTGAATCCAAACGTAATAACTCCCTTTCCCCAGTCATTGATGAACAAGGCACTTATCTTTTTATTAGCAAATAATAAATTATCGCTGTCAAAAGTTGTGCCACTCACATACACATATCCATCGGGATCAGTATTTGTCAATTCAAAATTAAGGCTTAAGCCATATGCCACAATTCCAACCTGCCCTGATACCCGTTGTGACATATTCTGATTTATCCCAATTTGAATATCTTCAAAAGCTATGATTTTGTTATTCTCTTTTGTCCAACCCACATAATCTGACGATGAAGGAAGGCTTACCAGATATGATTCCCCGGGACTAAACTCCCTTATGTCCTTATAATAAAAATAATCGGGGTCATTTGGATAGAATATACTAAGTCTTAAATATTCCGGACAATCATAATATTCATAAGATACCCCATTTACTCTATGGAACGCTTCACATAGTGTTTTATGTGAATAATAATAATTAGAGTAATACTTCCCGTCATTACCTTTTATATCCAACTGTATATGTTTAGGATAACATGGCTCGCTGCCATAGATGTAAGGACTGCTATAAGATTCATATGAAGAGTATCTGAAATCCTCATCTAAGACTTCAGAAATGCCGAAACCCTTGACCCATATTTCTGTAGGTGCATCACTCACAAATCTTATTCTTGACTGAGACGGTTTTAAATGAGCAGTGACAATCAATTTACCACTCTCATATCTCCACTCAGCCTCTTCACTTTTCAAGACCGACGTATTGACAGTCAATTTATAACGGCCATTTGATATTTTTTCAATGCTTCCATCACTTATATACACGACATCACATGTACCGGCCCCCTCAGATTGTAGCATTTCGGGAAATTCTATAGTCCAACTATCATCAGCAGAGGAATATACACCTTCCAGGCCATAAGACTTAGTCCCGTTACCGCTAAAATTCACATAGATTTTAGCCATATCCGGGAATTCTCTTACTACACCTCTGGTTAACCCGGGTTCTCCAATAGTCGCCTCGAATATCAACTCACATTTCACTATCGCTTCTGAAGAAGGTTCTTCACTAAATGTATTATCGCAGCTTACATGCAATAAACATATTATGCCTATTATAAGCAACTGACAATATTTTCCCATACTTGTATAATTATAAATCTTGCTCATCATCATAATCTTGCCATAATATCTCATTGTCATATATTGATCTTTGATATACATCGATTATGAGTTTTTTCTCCTCAGACTCCGGCAGATTAGATAGAGAAATCTCTATCTGTCCTTTTCTTTCGGAATCAGTCTTATTTTCCGTTACTGCAAGATAGAATTTACTATTCTCTTCATCATGAATCAACGAGAACCATGTGGAATCCGCAGACTTTGAAATCTTATAATCGCCATCAGCTGTTATTGTGTATCTGTCCGTTGTACCACCCTTTGCGAATGATATAATTTCGGCTACATCACAACTTAACTGGCGTCCTTTCTGGGTTATCTTCATTTTTACTCCCGAAGACCAAGTATCAGCAGCATCGGTTTCTGTGGTAGCCAGAATAAACGTCGCGGTCCTTTCAATCCCAGAGGGATTGTACGCTATGGTTATGTTGTAATTGTTATCTCCCGCATCATCATAGGTTATCCAGCCAGTCACCTCTCCATCGTATTCAATCGAGGGAACTACCGCCATAGTCGCGCTTACCTGAAGGTTGATTACTCCACCCATGGCGTCGACTGTCGATGCCGGGGTATCGATATGGATGAATTGTCCCTTCTGAACCACCATTACATCAAAAGTCTTTCCCTCAGAGGTAATTGTAATCGTTCCTCTTCTTGCCTCTTCGGAATCATTCTTGGATACAGAGACTTCTATGGTCTTCTGTCCGGTTCCCATATAATCCGACAGTGTGATCCATCCATCAGATACCATTGTCTGCCAATTGTTGGGTAATGGAATATCCAACGACCTTGACGATGCCTGCCAACCGAACTCCATAGTGACATCTTCCCCGATATCTAAGGCAGACTGTCCTACCGTCACTGTCCTTGTTATGCCACCCGTGTCAAAATCAGTAAACTCAATCTCTCCCGACCTTGTATTTAACGAATTATTCTTCTGTGCAGCAACTGAGATAGAAGTTTCTCCTTTAGGTCCTTTTTCAGGATTTATTATCACCCATTCTGGCTTTGAAGCCAATTGCCAACTAACGTTGGAATCTATTGTTATATCACTATCCGCGACACCATCGGCATTGATATTGATTGTATACGGTGATACCTCCATTCTTAGTTCATCTTGCTCGACTGTAAAATAATCTTTTTCAGAGTCATTTATATAGAATCTTACAGATGCTGACCTATCATAAGTTACCGAAGTTGGCAATACTGACACTCGTATTTCTGTTTCACCTGCATCGCCTGATTCTGGAGATACGGATATCCATGATTGGTTTGTTTTGACGGCCCAAGCCGCATCACTATGAATTATCCGAGTTTTAGTCCCTCCCTCTGCAAGAAAATACATCGGCTCTCCAGATTCCAGGGCAGCTGGAAGTTGATTAATGTAGATTGCCTTTTTTTCATAGGCATTACCTGATTGACGCTCTTCATCACTACAAATGTAGATATAACCACCCCTGCTGAAACTGCCATTCCAAAACTCAACTTCAAGATTGATTTCCTGGTTATCAGCATTCCATGCGGTTTTTCCCCAAGCCTGAGAGAATTCAACATACGGGTCAGGTATATTTGTCTCTATTTTTAATACAACTGTCTGTTTCTTCGCATCTATATCCATCCTACTGGACCCATCTTCCAGAGTCGCATACATTTCCCCGGCCGGCTGGCTGGCTGTCAGATCTACTTGATATGTATAATCCGATGCCATTGATTGTAAACTGAATACAGAAACCCTGCTCATCATGGTTTCATTTTCTGCTATAGTCAACTCTACCTTCGTTCCAGACTCTTCGTTCGCTTCTCCTTTATCAGGTGTAACTGTAAGCCAATCAGGCAATCCCTGAAAAGACCACGGATGACTTGACTTAACAGTCCCTTCAATAGTAGATTCCTCGCTATTCTTCAAGGAAAGTTTCCATCTATCCACGTCAAAATGAAGATAATTTCGTTCCAATGAAGGACGTCGTTCTCCATAGTCAGCCAAATAGTCACTACATCCACACATTAGGATACCTGTAATGACATATATCAATAAATATGCTTTTCTCATTCTTATATGATTTTTATATTAACCAACTATTACCAACTGAAAACCAAAGAAAGGTTGGCCATAAATCCTTCTCCAAAGTCATTAATCTTCGGAACTACTGTTGAAACAGTCTTAAATCCTTCGCTTTTAAATACTCCCAATGTATACTCTGGAGTGAGACTGATTCCGAAATGACTCGATAAGGCACAATATGCTCGCACTCCGAAAGTCATACTTGAACAATTAGATCCATCGGGATCAAGTCGAGTATAACGATACCCAATCTGCGGAGTTATTTTGAAACGTGTTCCTGCAATAAAGCCATAACCGAACTTTCCACCAACAATTATTATGGGACGATACCTGACCTCTTCTGGATCTCGAGTACCACTATAACCATAATTATCTTCCACATCAATGCTGTTCCAATATATTGTAGGACTCTTCTGCAATCCATAACTATAATATATTTCAAGATTATAGTTATTCCAATGCGCACCCAAAGCAGCCGTGGCAACCATAGTCGAACCTGCCCCGGCACCTAAAGCCACATAGTAATCCCATTTCCAAACGTATCTCTTGCTTAGGGTGAAATTCATAATAGGCTGGCTGCCAATGTACACATTCTTCTTGAATGGTTTATAACCGCCGTAATCTATTTCCACATGATGAGTTCCGACTTCGCCTCTATATTCAACAGGAGAACGACCTATTTCCTTGCCGTCAATTCTAACCAATGCATAACTCGGTGAACTATTGATCTTAACCTGCGTCATACGGCCAAGGGTTAGGTTAACCTGTGTTGTTGCTGTTTCCTTGACTTCTATCACATCCTTGCTTGGCTCATATCCGGTCATTGACAGTTCGATGTTATGCAAACCGGTTACTATGTCGAGATTCTTAGGTGTCACGCCATAATCCTTGCCGTCAATCTTGATTGTCGCCCCCAACGGCATAGACGTAACTGCTACAGTCCCCAGTATCGGCACCGGTGCTGTCAGGGTGATCGTGCGGTTGTCGTTCTCTTCCACAGTAACATACTGCGATGTCGGCTTGTGGTTGGCCTGGCGGCATTCCACCTGGTAATTTCCCGCCTTGAGGATTCCTGACCATTTCCTGACACCTTTCTTCTCTCCGTTTATGTATATGTCGGCATTGGCATCGACAACGAACGTCATCTGCGAGAAATTGGGACGCAACGTCACATCCTCAACCATCGTCTGGTTCTTGTCGTTCAGCGTGAATTTTCCCTCGCACAAATGATAGTTGTCGGCAACCACCTTATAGGTATATGTGCCGTACTCAAGGCTCTTTGCCACAGACCCGGAGACGACATTGCCAAAAAGTTCTTCCTGAGATCCTTGCGCCGTACTCTTCACCATCACCACCGCCTTAGCGGCAGCTGGTTGCACGTTGAACCGAACCATCTGCATCAAAACCTTCTTGCTCTCCGACGACAGAGACATCACATAGTTCTTGCCGCTCTCTATAGTGGTGTGCAGGTCATAACGATGGATAGGAGCATATCCATCACGGGTGATGGTAACCATCTTGGCGTTACGCTGCACATAGACCCACAGGACCCCGTCCCGTTCCTCCACCTGATGCCGCATGTTGCCAAAATTGAAATTGAACGCCTTCAAGTCATCGTTGGGATTGTTGGACGTCACCTTGATGATAGCCATACGCTCGCCGTTGCCGTCACGCTTCTCGTATTTCGGATCCTTGGCCGAGAAATCGAACTGGTCTTCTCCGAAATCGACTATCCGGAACTTAAGTTTCTCCTGCGACACCGCCACAGGCAGACATAAGAACAGGAATGTCAATACCAGAAGCACCCTCTCAAACTGTTGTTTCATCATAAGTTAGGTGTGGAGTAGTTCTCCGATAGTTTTGTATCTTAAAAAAGGCCCTATAGACATCTCCTGATTCGAGCGGCCAAAAAAAAGAAGCGTGAGTGTCTGTACCTGTTGCTCGTCCTACTATCGGAGGCTTCTCGCATTGCCTATTGGAGTCGGACGGCAACGCAGAAGCCCACGCCTGAATATCAGACTACAGCATTCGGAATCAGTTCCTCGCGGAACCTGTTCCGGACACTGATAATCATCATCCATTGGGCATCTACCGTTGCTTCATCCTTGACTCCAATGTGAATTTTGCGAGAATTCCCGATAGTCAAGAATCAAGCGTCGAGTAAACGCTTTCTAAAATGTAAATTCCCGCCCTTCAGTCCCAAACCGGGGCTTCTGCAAGCGGTCATGATGCAAAATTAATCAAATTTTTCTATATACCAAAACTTCTTTTAAATTTCCTTAAAATTCCCATTACTGCAGGAGGGTGGCGATGGCGGCGTCCGTCAGGACGGTGAAGACGGGGTTGCCGTTGGGTGTCAGCGCGGGATCCGGCAGGGCGAACAGGCGCGCTATCAGGTCCTCCATGTCGCGGGCTGAGAGTTTCACGCCTCGGCGGATGGCGCCGGAACGGGCCATGACCAGCGCAAGCTTCTCCCGCAGGCTGGTGGCCGGCTGCTGCTCGTTGCCGTAGTTCACCGAATCCTCCGTCACCGAATCAAGCACCCGCAGCAACACGTCCTTGGCTTCGTGCGGCTGAATCATCGACGGCACCGCGTTGATCTGCCAGTCCGTCTCCGCCAGATACTCCAGACGGAATCCCAAAGCCTTGAGGTTCTCCCCCACCCCCTCCAGCGCGGCCACCTGCGCGGAATCGAGGCTCACCGTCTCCGGGAACATCAGCGTCTGCGTCACAATCTCCATGTTGGCGGAACGGCGCATATACTCCTCGTACAATATCTTGACATGGGCGCGATGCTGGTCAATCACCAGCAGTCCGTCGCCCTGCGTGGTGACTATGTATTTCTGCCCGAACTGTATGCAGATCGGTCCGATACCACAGTCGGCATCCTTGTCATCGAACATCCCCGGTACGGGACTCGACGGTGTGTCCATCCGCTTCACCACAGTGCGGCCACCCGGCATGGGAGCGTCATCGGTCCGGATACCCATATAGACGTCCTCCCAGTTGCGCGACACCGGAGTGGGACGGTAGCCCGGGTTCACAGGCCTCCGCTTCATCTCCTCGAACGGATTGTAATCCGAACGGAAACCCATGTCGGGAGCCGTGGGCATCTCACCTGCCGGCAGAGGGCGCACGTCCAAGGCGTCGCTGTTGAAATCGATGCTCGGAACGGCCGAGAACTTACCAAGCGAGGTCTTCACTGCCTGCGTCAGGATCGGCCATATGGCGTTCTCGTTCTCGAACTTTATCTCGTTCTTGGTGGGATGAATGTTCACGTCTATCGTATCAGGCTCAACGGTGAACACCAGGAAATAGTTGGGTTGCGTGCCCTGGGCAATCAGATTCTCATAGCAGCTCATCACGGCCTTGTGGAAATATGGATGACGCATGTTGCGACCATTCACGATCATATACTGCAACGGATTGCGGCGCCGCGCGAACTCCGGGCGTGAGATGAACCCCTCGATCTTAACGATCGGGGTGTCTATGTTGACCGGCAACAGATGGTCGCTGCTCAACGTGCCCTTCCAGATCTCCTCGATGCGTTGCCGCAACGTGCCGGGACGCAGCTCGATCTTGCGCGTACCGGTGTCGATGCTGAGGCGCAGGGTGTGGTTCACCAATGCCAGACGCTCGAACTCACGCATTATGTTTGACAGTTCCACGCTGTCGCTCTTCAGGAACTTGCGCCGTGCCGGGACGTTGAAGAACAGTTTCTTGACCGCTATGACCGTACCGCGCTCCGCGGCCACCGGCTCCTGGACCTTGACCTTCGACGCCTCGATAACCAGGCGTGTGCCCAACGGCGCGTCCTCAGGCTTGGTCTTCAGTTCCACTTCCGAGATGGCGCATACCGACGGCAAGGCCTCGCCGCGGAAACCCATGCTGTGCAGCGAGAACAAGTCCGTGGCCTGACGGATCTTGGACGTGGCATGCCGCTCGAACGCCATACGGGCGTCCGTTTCCGACATACCGATGCCGTTGTCGCTGACCTGGATCAGGGTCTTGCCGGCATCGCGGATCACGATATTTATCTCCGTCGCCTTGGCGTCGACGGCATTCTCCACCAGCTCCTTGATCACCGAGGCGGGACGCTGGATCACCTCGCCGGCCGCTATCTGGTTGGCCACCGAGTCAGGAAGCAATCTGATGATATCGCTCATACTCTCCTCACTTGTATGTCTTGAAGGTCCGGACCTTGGATTTCATATCTGCAGGTTTAGGAGCCGGCGCCTTGATCAACGGCGCCTCCTTGAACCACTTATCCAGAGCCTCGGGCACCTCGCCTAACTCATCGACCCAGCGCACCCGGTCGCCGTACCACTGGCGGACAGGGCGCAACACCTCCAGCCAGCGGAAACCCTGCAGATACTTCTGCGAGTTCTTCACCTGGCCTATCGGCGTGACCGTACCGGAGACATCGGGCCACATCTTAAGATGTTCAATCTCTCCGTCCTTGAAGTCTGCAGTCAGGAACGAACTTTCGGCCGTCACGAACTTGTTGACAGTGGAATCCTGCTCCTGCGGCATCATTATCACCTGTACGTTGCCGTCTATTTCCAGACGCTTCACCTTCTGGTCCTCGATGAAAGCCTTCATCGTTGTTCCGGCCACCTGGTTGTAGAAATCCTCGTCGACATGCTCGGCCACGATGCCCGATTCCGGCAGATAGGCCCAGTCAGCCGTGGAGTCGTTCAGATGGACGTCTATGCGGTTGCCCAGCACCTGACGCTCGCCGCTCCACACCACAGGCTTGCGAAGCATGTACATCATCGAGTCGTACTGCTCGTAAATCAACGTGTCGGCCACTCCCTGCACATCCTGGTTGAAGAACCGGGCGCGTCCTATGGCCTTGGCCCGGTGGAACTCTTTGGGAATCATCAGTGCGGAATCGCGACCCTGCTTGTCGAGCCTCGGCCCTTTGGGAACGACAGCCGTCAAACTGTCCCTGCCTACACCTACGAGCGAGTCATGGACCGCCGTGACATCGCTCAACGAATCGGGAGTCACGTTCAACGAATCAGCCACCACAGTACCTACGATCTCCGCGTCATGCTTGTCATGCGCCACGCCGTGGCCGGCAGCCGGAAACTTCATAGGCAGCAGCAACAGATGATAAGGCATCGAGTCCGCCAGTTCCTGCAGCGATGTATAGCGCGCCAGGCGCTCGCGGGTGGCCCGGCTGTAGTTATTGTTCAATGAGTCAGGCCACACCATCTCGGTGCGCATCAGCGACAGGATGGTGTCGGCACGCAGGAACAGGGAGTCGGGCCTGGAATACTCGATCAGCAGCGGATACTCCGTGGCGAACGCCTCGCGTGTCGAGTCGTTGTACTCCCCGTATCCGCCGATCAGCTGCACCTTGCGGGCAGTGTCGGTTATGACCATGGCCTGCGGCAGTTTGGCGGGGTCGCGGAACCTGAACGCACGGCTGATGCGGGTCAGTTTGTCATAGACTATGCTGTCACCTTCCAGAGTCGTGACGTTCCTTGACGAATCGCTGTGCAGGATGGTGGAACGTTGCGTCAGCTGGGCATGGTCGTTCTCGGTATCGTACCACCCCTGTGTGGTGATGATGGTGTCGTTGGCGCCCTCGATTATGGTGCGCGTGTTGATGCTGGCCACATGCGTCAGCGTGCTGTAGTCCAGTTCGCTGCTCTTCATCCGGTAGCCGTCCTTGTTGTTGACAAGTACCACGTCGTCGCGGAACCGCGCCAGACGCGTCTGAGGAGAATATTCCCCATAAATCGATGTCAGCGTGTTCATGTCGTCCTCCAGCACACCTCCGGTGGTGTACCAGCCCAGTTCGTTGGCCACGTCATAGTCCAGCGAGTCTGTGCGCAGCGACACGGTACGGTTCTTCAACTCCACCTTGTTCCGCGATGGACCCCTCACCAGCGTGGCGTGCTTCTCGGCTCCGTTATAGTACAGCTTGTCCGAGTAGACGAACAGCGTGTCGCCCTGCTGCATCTCCACATGCCCGAAGGCATTCATCGAGTTCTTCTCCGGATAGTAGTAGGCCGAGTCGCAGAACATATACATGTTGCCCTGGCGGAACTTTACCTTACCCTTTACAATCTGGTACTCCTCGAACGAATCGGCAGGCCTGAACAGGGAGTCGGCGTACTCCAGGAAGACCTTGTCCTCCTGATAGCGGTTCTCGTCGGGAATTGTCGGCTTGATGGGTTCGCGAGGCTTCGGGCGCACATAGTTCTCGGCCTGGGTCTTCCTGCGTTGGTTCTGGGCGTACGCCGCGCCGATCCAGCTCGACGCCAGACCGGTCAGCATCACGCCCACTATCAGCAATATCAGTCCTCTGCTCTTGCTCACTGTTCATTCAGGCCCCTGCGACGGAACCCTTACTTGATCCAACCTTCGTATTTAAACTCACATCCCTCCCAGCCGTCGGCGATATGGGTGTACGTCTCCTTGATCTTTTTCTCGATCCACTCCTTTACGATCTTCTCCTTGGCGGAGTTCTCGTACATGTTCTTGATCATATTGAAGTCGTCCGACAGAGTCGCCTTATGGCCAGGCACACGGTCCTTAAGTTTAACGATGGACACCACGTCGCGGTTCTTCTTGGGATCCTTCATGATGAATGCCTCCGACACGTCGCCCGGCTGCATCAGCTCGATCTTCTGCGCCGCCTCGGCGGGAAGGTCCTGCATCTCGAAACGGGTGCTTCCGGTGGCGGGATTGATCATCAGTCCCTTGTTGTTGCGGGTATCCTTGTCCTGCGACGCGAAACGGGCCGCCTCCTCGAAGGACACCGCGCCGCTTACTATGTCCTTGCGCAGCGAGTCCAGACGCACCACGGCGTTCGACAGATCCTGAGGCGCGACCTTGGGAGTCAGCAGGATATGACGCACGTTCACCTGGTCGCCACGCTTGTCGATCAGCTGGATGATATGGAAGCCATACTCCGTCTCCACTATTCGCGACACCTTCTTGGGGTCGTTCAGGTTGAAGGCCACTGCCGAGAACTCCGGAACGAAATCAGCGCGTCCGTGGTAACCCAACTCTCCGCCCTGCATGGCCGAGCCGTCCTCCGAGTATGCTATGGCCAGGGTGGAGAACTCCGCCTCGCCCTTGTTGATACGGTCGGCATACTCGCGCAGACGCGACTTCACGTCATCGATCTCCTGCTGCGGAATCTCGGGGTTGATGGTTATGATCTGCGCCTCCACCTGCATCGGGACGTAGGGAATGCTGTCCTCCGGCAACTGGTTGTAGTATTTGGTCACCTCGCTCGGGGTGCCCTTGACGTGCTTGGTAAGGTTGCCCTTCACCTGGTCGATGATGTAGTTGCTGCGCATAATGTCCATCAGCTGGGCGCGCAGCTGCGGGTAACTCTTGCGGAAGTATTCCTCCACCTTCTCGCGCGAGCCCAGGTTGGCGACAAACATATCCAGACGGCGGTCCACCTGCGAGGCCACCTGGTTCTCCGGAGCCTCCACGGTGTCGATCTTGGCCTGATGCAGGAACAGTTTGTCCACAGCCAGCATCTCCGGAATCACGCAGTACGGGTCGCCTCCGATGGGCGTGCCCTCCGAGCGCATCTGCGCGTACTGCTCCTCCACGTCGGAACGGAAGATGGCCTCATCACCCACGATCCATGCCACCTCGTCGACCACATTCTTCTTCACGGGAGCCGCCATGGCGCATATTCCGGCAAACGCCGCCACGCATATTCCCGTTATCAGTTTTCCTTTATTCATAGTTGTCTTTATTTTCCATCCTTGTCATTTCCGAGACGTCCGTTCGAAGGGTCGTAGATGCCCTTCCGGAGCCTTCCGTCCGACATCTCCTGCCTGTAGATGTCGCGTACAATCTCCTGACGCCGTGCAGCGATATCCTCGCGCCGGAGCGTCTCGCGGGCCTGCTGGCGCGCATACTCCAGAGGCATAGCGCCACCCGTGCCCACATAGTCCGAGATATGGATTATGTAGACCGACCCCTTGTACTCCGTCTCGAAGTCCTTGTTGGCTTCCAGGAACGCGTCGGCGTCCTCGAAACGGTATGGCACCAGGTCCGCCACCTCATGCCACGGATGCCAGCGGTCCATGAAATACTCGTACTGTGTGGCGCCGCGCAGCTTGTCGTGTTCCAGTTTGTCCACCGAGTAGTCCGTCGATGTCTTCATCCAGCGGCGCAACGCGGCAAGATTCACGTCATCCGCCCCGACCTTCAGGAAGATTCCCTTCACCAACGGCTCCTCCAGCGCCATGCTGTCGCGCAGCTCGGCCAGATACCTGTCCACACGGCGGTTGCTGACATTGGGAGCCGCTCCCATATCCACGCGGGCCAGATAACGTCCCAGTATCAGGTCCGAGCGGTACTGGTCCACGAGCCTCTCGATTAGGTCCATGTCCGGCAGGTTGCGGGCGCCGAACTCCGTCAGCACCTCTCGGCGCAGCCAGGTCTCCACGATGCTGCGGAACATCTCCACGCTGTCCTCCGGTGCCAGACCGCGCGGTATCTGTCGGACCACCTCCCTGAGCATCAACGCCGTGTCGCCGTAAGCCACGACCTCGATGTCATCCTGCTCCCGGGGTACAGGCTTGCGGTGACAGCCCGCGGTCAGGACCGTCACTGCCGCCACAACAGGCAATATGGACAATATCCGATTAAATGTCCGTGACATATCAAGTCACAAATTTACGAATTTTTTTCCATACAACGGCTAAAAGACTCCTAAAAACCGAAAACGCCCCGCCCGGACTGTTCCGGACAGGACGTTTTGCGTCAGGATTCGGCTCTCGCGGCCGGTTTAGACATCTGCTGTGTCAGGCCTTGCAACCGACAGCCTCCTTCTCCACGGGGAGACACTTGATGTAGTTGGCGATGTAACGGTTGAAGCCCTCCACGGCCTCGGGCGTCGGGGCGATCTCGGTTCCGGTGTTTCCGGCGAACACCACGTTGTCCAGCCAGTTGTCCAGCTTGCGGCTGTCGGGATTGTTGACCATGTACGAAGCCAGCAGGGCCATGCCCCATGCGCCGCCCTCGCCCGCTGTCTCCATGACGGAGATCGGGGTATTGAGCGCGGCGGCCAGGATGCTCTGACCGACCACAGGAGTCTTGAACAGGCCGCCGTGGCCTGTGATGCGGTCCACCTTGACATGCTCCTCGTTGAACAGGATGTCGTTGCCCACCTTCAGCACCGCCACGGCGGCGTTGATGCCGGCCCGGATGAAGTTGGCCAGGTTGAAGCGGTCCTTCACGGAACGCACGAACAACGGAGCGCCTTCCTCCAGGCCCATCACAGGCTCGCCGGAGAAGTAGTTGTACGACACCAGTCCACCGCAGTCCTCGTCACCGGTCAGCGCGTGGTTGTACAGCAGTCCGTAGATCTCGCCGATGTCGCGCTTGCCGCCTAACAGAGACGCGAACTCCGCGAACATCCCTACCCAGGCGTTCAGGTCCGAGGTACAGTTGTTGCAGTGTACCATCGCCACAAGGCTGCCGTCGGGAGTCGTCACCATGTCGATGGCCTCGTAAGGCTTGCTGAGCTCCTTCTCCAGCACGATCATCGAGAACGACGATGTACCGGCCGAAACGTTGCCCGTACGCTGACGGACGGCATTTGTGGCTACCATACCGGTTCCGGCGTCACCCTCCGGAGGACATACGGGCACACCCCCTTTCAATTTGCCGGAGATGTCCAGACGATTGGCTCCCTCCTGCGACAGCACGCCGGCCTTCTCGCCGGCGAGTCTGATTTTCGGAAGTATGTCCTCCAGTCTATGGTTGAAGCCCTTCTCGGCGGCCAGTTTGTCGAACTTCTCCACCATCGTGGCGTCGTAGTTCTTGGTGGCAGGGTCGACGGGCAGCATGCCCGACGCGTCGCCGATGCCCAGCACCTTCTCGCCGGTCAGCTGCCAGTGGATGTAACCGGCCAGAGTGGTGAAGAAATCCACCTGGTCCACATGCGGCTCCCGGTCCAGGATGGCCTGGTACAGGTGGGAGATGCTCCAGCGCAGCGGAATGTTGTAGTTGAACAGTTCCGACAGCTCGGCGGCTGCCTTGCCGGTGTTGGTGTTGCGCCAGGTGCGGAACGGCGCCAGCATCCTGCCCTCCTTGTCGAACGGCATATAGCCGTGCATCATGGCGCTGACGCCGATGGCGGCCAGGTTCTCGATGTCCACCTCGTACTTGCGGCGCACATCCTCGGCCAGGTCGCGGTAGCAGTCCTGCAGACCGAACCAGATGGCCTCAAGCGAGTATGTCCACAGGCCGTCCACCAGCTGGTTCTCCCACGTGTGGCTCCCCTGGGCTATCGGCTTGTTCTCCTCGTCGACCAGGACGGCCTTGATGCGGGTAGAGCCGAACTCGATTCCGAGAACGGCCTTACCCTCAAGTATAATCGAACGCGCGTCCATCGCTTACTTGTTGAGCATGTAATAGACGTCGTTGTATCGCAGTTCGCGCTTGAACTCGGGGATGGTCGTGTTCTTGTCGATACGTACCATCTCGATGCCTGCGATCTCGGCATAGTCCTCCCAGAACTCGGGCGTAGCGGCGTAGCTGAAGCAGGAGTGGTGCGTGCCGCCGGCCAGGATCCATGCGCCGGCGCCGGTAGCGAAGTCGGGCATGGGAATCCACAGCGCCGATGCCACGGGCAGCTTGGGCAGAGGCTTGGACTTGATGCACTCCACATCGTTCACGATCAGGCGGAAACGGTTGCCCAGGTCGATGACGGTGGCGGTCAGGCCGGTGCCGGGACGCGAGGTGAACACCAGGCGCGCGGTCTGCGCCTTGCGGATGCCGATACCCAGGAAGTGAACCTCCAGACGGGGCTTCTCCTCGGCGATCATCGGGCAGACCTCAAGCATATGGGCCTGCAGGATGGCGCTCTGCTTGCCGTCGAAGTTCAGCGTGTAGTCCTCCAGGAACGAACAGCCGCCTTCCATACCCTGGGTCATGTACCACAGCGTGCGGTACAGGGCGGCGGACTTCCAGTCGCCCTCGGCGCCGAAGCCGTAACCCTCGGCCATGAGGCGCTGAGACGCCAGACCGGGAATCTGGTCGAAGCCCACGAACTTCGGGTCGTTGATATCGTCGGTTCCGAGGTCATCGAAATTGGTGGTGAATCCCTTGGCGTTGTGGGCCTTTAGGCAGGCGCGGATGGCCAGTTCGGCGCGTGCGGCGTTCTTTACGGCCTTGTTGGCCACGGAACCCTCCTCCTTGATGTCGTCGCCTACGACATACTCGTTCAGATACGTCTGGTACAGTTTCTCCACCTCGGCATCCTCCACCTTCTTGAGGAACTCCATCAGTTCGCTGACGGGAACGTAGTCGACATGATAGCCCATGCGGATCTCGGCGTCCACCTTGTCGCCGTCGGTCACGGCCACGTTGTTCATCTGGTCGCCGAAGCGGATGATCGTCATGTCCTGGGCGTCGGCCCATGCGGCAGCCACGCGCTGCCATACGGCGATGTGGCCCTGGGTCTCCTTGTCTGTCCAGTGGCCAACCACCACCTTGCGGGCTATCTTCAGGCGGGCGCAGATGTGGCCGAACTCACGGTCGCCGTGCGCGGACTGGTTCAGGTTCATGAAGTCCATGTCCATGGTGTCCCATGGAATCTCGGCGTTGTACTGCGTGTGGAGGTGCAGCAGCGGCTTGCGCAGAGCCTGCAGGCCGTGGATCCACATCTTGGCCGGCGAGAAGGTGTGCATCCATGTGATGATGCCCACGCACTTCGGGTCGTTGTTGGCGGCCTTCATCACGGCCTCTACCTCCTTGCTGGAGTTGGCGGTGCCTTTATAGACCACCTTGATGGGAAGGTTGCCCGAATTGTTCAGGCCATCGACCATCTCTTTGGAATGGCCGTCAACTGCGACTACGGCGTCGCCTCCATATAATAACTGGGCACCGGTGACCCACCATACTTCTAAGTTCTCGAACATTTTTCTGTATTGTTAAGGTTTGTATTTACTTTTTCTTCTGGCCATAGTAGGCGTTGGGGCCGTGCTTGCGGTTGAAGTGCTTCTCAACCAGCAGCGGGTTCATGGTCAGACGGGGATTCACCTGGTATGCCACGAAAGCCATCTTGGCCACCTGCTCCAGCACCACGGCGTTATGCACGGCCTCGGCCGGAGTCTTGCCCCAGGTGAAAGGGCCATGGTTCTTGACCAAGACGCCGGGAGTGTGCATCGGGTTGATGCCGGCCTCCTCGAAGCGTCGCACTATCACGTTGCCGGTCTCCAATTCATAGTCGCCCTCCACCTCGGCCTTGGTCATGTCGGCCGTGCAGGGAACGGCGTTGTGGAAATAGTCGGCGTGGGTGGTGCCGATGTTGGGCAGGTCGATGCCGGCCTGCGCCCATGCAGTGGCGTAGGTGGAATGGGTATGCACCACGCCTCCCACCTCTGGCCATGCGCGGTAGATCTCCAGATGCGTCGGCGTATCGGACGACGGACGGAGCTCACCCTCCACCACCTGGCCGGTCTTAAGGTCGACCACCACCATGTCATCGGCCTTCATGTCGTCGTAGCTTACGCCGCTTGGTTTGATCACCACCAGACCCTTCTCGCGGTCTATGCCCGAGACGTTGCCCCAGGTGAATATAACGAGTCCATGCTTCACCAGGTCAAGGTTGACCTGCAGGACTTTCTCTTTCAATTCTTCAAGCATAATTGTTATTGTTTACATTGTCACCGGCGAAACGGTACAGTCGCGCTCCACGTCTGGAGGTGGACTTGTCGATCATCTCGGTCTGCTCCACATATCCCGACTCCAGGATCTGCTTGCGGAAATTGCGCTTGTCCACCGGCTTGCCCAGTATGAGCTCGTACAGGTTCTGCACCTGCGTCAGGGTGAACAGGTCCGGCAGCAGCCGGAAGGCAAGCGGACTCACCTGGATCAGTTGCCGCAGGTACTCCCTGCTCTCGTGGATCATCTCGGGATGGTCGAACCCTAATTCCGGCAGGTCCTCCAGGTCGCGCCAGTACGCGCCGTGGGCTCGCAGCTTGGCGTCGTCCACATGATTGGTGTTGAGCAGCACGAAGTACGCCACAGACACCACGCGTTCCCCGGGATCGCGGTCCACTCGTCCGAAGGCTCCCACCTGATGCATGTACACGTTGTCCAGGCCGGTAAGCTGCCTCACGACTCGTCTCGCCGATTCGTCAACACTCTCGTCCTCCTCCACGAAACCTCCCATCAGCGACCACTTGCCCCGCTCCGGCTCGAAGGCGCGCCGGGTAAGCAATACGCTTAACCGGCCCGCTTTCATTCCGAAGATGATGCAGTCCACACTGACGAAAAACCGTGGATGTGACTCATAGTATTGCGCCATCTTGTGTTCTTGATTGAATTCCTGTGCTGTTACCGCCGGATTACCAGAAGTAGATGTAGAATGCGGCAGTCAGGCCCAGGATTATTACGGAGTTGATGATATCCCAGGCATTCCAGCTGGCGCGTGTGGCTGCCTTCTGCTCGGCAGTGGCGGTGCCCATCACCAGACCCTGGATCTTAGCGGGATCCGGAGCCTTGGTGCAGAGCGACACGATGATGCCGACGGCGCAGCAGATCACCAGCATCCAGCCGCAGAAGAACAGCCAGTTGGTGTCGTAGAACACGGTGCGGAACAGGCTGTCTGCGGGATCGGCCACGTTGCTGAACCAGATCTTGGCGCTCAGACGGGTCATTCCGATGAACAGACCGGTGATCAGGGCCCACATACCGCCCTGGGCCGTGCAGCGCTTCCAGAGGATACCCAGCAGGAACGCGGCGGCGATACCGGGAGCCAGCACGGACTGTACGTCCTGCAGGTACAGGTAGAGCACGTCACCGATGGAGCGCATGATGGGAATCCATAGGATACCCAGGATCACGATCACAATGGTGGCGATCTGACCGATACGCACCAGTTTCTTGGGAGGTGTGTTCGGCTTGAAACGCTGGTAGAAGTCGATGGTGAACAGGGCCGACGATGAGTTGAACAGCGAAGCGAGCGAACTCATCAGGGCGGCGAGGATACCGCAGACTATAAGGCCCTTGACACCGGCGGGGAGCAGTTTGGCCACCAGGGTCGGGAACGCTGCGTCGGTGTTGAGGTTGCCGTTGGCCATCAGGGGCAGGAACGAGCCGGACTGCTGGTGCAGGGCGAAGGCGATCATGCCGGGAATCAGGAACAGGAACACGGGCAGAAGCTTCAGGTAGGCTCCGAAGATGGTACCGCGGCGTGCCTCCTTCTCGTTCTTACCGGACAGCACGCGCTGTACGATGAACTGATCCGTACACCAGTACCAGAAACCGATTACGGCCGAGCCGATCAGGGCACCCAGCCAGGGATACTGCGGGTCGCGGTTGTCGCGGATCAGGTTGGTCATCGTGTCGCCGTATTCGTTGACCTCGACGGCCGAGCAGATCTCCATCATCTTGTCCCAGCCGCCGAGTTCCTTGAGGCCCAGCACCAGGATGATGGCCGAGCCGAGCAGAAGGATGGGCGTCTGCAGCACGGAGGTGTACAGGACGGATTTCATACCGCCCACGATGGTGTAGATGGCCGTGATCAGCACCAGGCCGATAGCCGCGATCCAGAAGAAGTCGATTCCCCACAGGCTCTCGATGCCGAACACCTGCTGGAATACCAGACCACCGGCGTAGACGGTCACTGCCACCTTGGTCAGCACATAGCTGATCAGCGAGATTACCGAGAGGATGGTACGCGACGCCGGGTTGAAGCGGCGCTCCAGGAACTCAGGCATGGTGTAGACCATGGACCTGGTGTAGAAGGGCACGAATACCCAGCCCAGCAGCAGGATCATCCATCCCTGGATCTCCCAGTGGGCCATGGCCATGCCCGAGGATGCTCCGGAGCCTGCCAGTCCGATCAGGTGCTCCGAGCCGATGTTCGATGCGAAGATTGACGCACCGATTGCAATCCATGTCGCGTCCTTGCCTCCCAGGAAGTAGTCAGCCGCATTGTTCTGCTTCTGACGCGCGACCCATACCACAATGCCGATCAGAGCCAGTACGAACAGCCCTATGACCAGCCAGTCAAGTGTTGCCATTGATGTCGTTTTATTGATGTTAGGTTATTTAGGTTATTTAGTCGAGAACTTGAACACGCAGTGGCTGTTGTACGTCTCGCCGGGACGCAGCGTGGCGGTGGGCCATTGCGGCTTGTTGGGAGTATCGGGATACTTCTGCGTCTCCAGGCAGATGCCGGTGCGCTGCTTGTACGTCACGCCCCCTTTGCCTGTGATGGTTCCGTCCAGGAAGTTGCCGCTGTACACCTGGATGCCCGGCTCGTTGGTGTAGACCTGGAGCATGATGCCTGTCTCGGGGCAATAGAGCGACGCGGCCTCCACGGTGTCGTCTCCCTTGGTGTCCAGCACCCAGTTGTGGTCGTAGCCGTTGCCGTTCTTCAGCTGCTCGAAGTCGAACTTCTCGATCTCGGCGCCCACCAGTTTGGCGTTGCGGAAGTCCATAGGCGTGCCTTCCACCGGCAGAATCTCGCCCGTGGTCATGTATGTGCTGTCCACCGGAGTGAACGCCGATGCGTTGATGGTGAGCTGCTGGTCGGTAACGGGCTTGTCGGGGTCACCGCTCAGGTTGAAGTAGGAGTGGTTGGTCATGTTGATGATGGTCGGGGCATCCGTCGTGGCGCTGTAGGCAATGTCAAGCGCGTTGTCGGCACGCAGGGTGTAGGTTACGGTGGCCTTCACGTTGCCCGGGAAACCGTTGTCGCCGTCCGGCGAGTCGATGCTCAGAACCAGGGTGCTGTCGTTGCTGGACTCAACCTTGTAGACGCGGTACTGCCAGCCGCGTGTGCCCATGTCGGTGCCACCGTGCAGGCAGTGGCCGAAATTGTTCTGCGGCAGCTGGTATTCCTTGCCGTCCAGCGTGAACTTCCCTTGGTTGATGCGGTTGGCGTAGCGTCCGATGGCGGCGCCGAAGTCGGAGAGGTTGTTCTCCGGATAGTAAGCCTGCACGCTGTCGAAACCCAGGACCACGTCCTTGAACGCGCCGGACTTGTCGGGAACACTGATGGATACTATGCGTCCGCCGAAGTTGGTGATGCACACCTCCATGCCGTTGGCGTTGGTCAGTGTGTACAGCGCGGTGCTGTCACCGCGGTATTCCGAACGGAACTTCTCCGGATTGAGCCCGGATTTTGTCAGACTTTCCTTGACATTCCCTGTGGAGCAAGCCGCCAGGATCAGCGCGGACACACCCGCCAGGGCAACCATTCTTAAGTCTCTCATGATGTTTATAAGTGTTAGTATTTGATTTTTAAAATTACACTCATTTCGGCGCATTCGCATTAACTATTGACTCACAGCATATTAATGCAAGCACCAAACAACCTCTGTCATTTTGAGTGTAAAATTAACACTCATTTTCCTCCCATGCAAATTTTTCCGTATGTTTTTTAACATAAAAATTGCATTTCCTCCCTCCCTGTTCCAATGTCAACAGCATCTTACATCACTCTATAAACTAAAAGTGACTTTTATACGTTAATATTTTGAAGATCGAAGAAAAGATATTAACTTTGCAATAGAAAAATATCCTGTCGTAACTGAACGGCTACGTGAAAAGTGCGTAGCTCACAAGTGTAGGTTACGCAGGACTATTTTTTTTGCCCGTTTGGTTCGTGTCAAATCACGTGTGTGATGCTTTGGCTTAAAACTCCAATGCCTGTATACCTGAAACCAACGATCACTCTCTTCTTTAATTGGCGTGCTTATACCGATGTTGAAATCCGGGTATATCTCTCGGATTTTTGCATTTATATACTTGTATAGCTTGAGTTTGAGTATAGTTCGTTTCCCTGGCCTTTCGTCACCATCAGACTTCAATTTATCTTTTTCATTTAATTTGAAGCAAATCGCACCGAGTATTACATCCATAAATTGTAACGGCAGGTGCGTTTTAGAATCGACCTCAGAAATACCTTTTTCAACGAAATGCACACCCTTTGCCTTGAAATCATGGTCATTATTCAGACTGTATAGATGCGCTACGAAATTCCGTTTATCTTCTTGGTTCAAAGGTATCTCATCGAGATATAGACGAACACCCTCCTTATCTTCAGCAAAGACGAGACCCTGTCTCTTATACACATCTGACGCTGCCGACGATA
>ENA-OYXU01000229-OYXU01000229.1-human-gut-metagenome-genome-assembly--contig:-NODE-229-length-23533-cov-8.684598_pt1 | contig 23533 bp, 20 predicted proteins | sample MGYA00243243_ERZ653435 | MGnify/ENA primary metagenome ERZ653435 (study PRJEB26926, sample SAMN06165113) | human gut metagenome | biome: ENVO:00009003; feature: ENVO:2100002; material: ENVO:00002003... | reverse complement strand
AGCGTCAGATGTGTATAAGAGACAGTTCCAGTGAAGTATTTAGTCTGTGCAAGTCTTTAGATGAAAATACGCTCGAACATAGTGAGAGGAAGATTTTCATCTAAACCGAAGGCTTGGACTTGAACAGGCTAAATACGGAACTTATCTTTGTCAATGCTTCATATTGAGTTCTGGAAAACTTACTATAAAAGAAAAGGATTGAGAAAATGAAATTCATTCTTCCCAATCCTTTTTCAATATTAGCTACTATCTTTATTATATAGCCAATTCCGACAGGCAGCTATTTACTTTTTGCATATCCTTGAAAATATTCTGATCCAATACCCGTGCATAGTGTTTAGTTACGTTCGTATCTGCATGACCTAACATCTTGGCAACATTTTCCATACTCACGCCATTCGCTAGGCATATAGAGGTGGCATAGCTATGTCTTGCTGAATGTGTACACAGATTTTTCTGTAAGCCGCATACATCGGCAATCTCTTTCAAATAGCTGTTCATGCGCTGATTGCTCAATACAGGCAATAGTTTTCCGGTACATTCTGCCACATTTTTATACTTTTCAAGTATTGAAGCTGCCACAGGTAGCACAGGAATGTTACACATGATTTTTGTCTTTTGGCGGTTCTTCCTTATCCAAAGTTCCCCTTTGTTGTCTTTTACCAAGTGTTCGGGTGATAAATCTTTCACATCGCTGAACGCCAATCCAGTAAAAATGCAAAAGATAAAAACGTCACGTACCTGTTCTAATCGTTTAATTGTAAACTCTTTGGCGAGAATGATTTTAATCTCGTCCATCGTCAGAAATTCAGGATCGGTTTCTTCCAATTTGAAACGGTAGTAAGCAAACGGATCTTTCTTTATCCAGTCGTTTTCCAAAGCAATGCGGATAATCTTCTTCAAGTTTTTTAGTCGGGTGATAGCAGAGTTCTGCGCACAACCTTTTTCAATCTTCAAGAAAGCATCGAACTTAGAAATGAAGTTGGCTTCCAAGTTATTCAGAGCAATATCCGATAGCTGATATTCTTTCTTAATGAATTCTTCCAAATATCGGGTAGTGGTTTCATACCGTTGAACAGTCTTGCTTACAAAGTCTTTGCCGATCAGCTTACGGCTTTGTTCGTTATGCTCCCTGAATACCTGCAATAGCGTTTTGCTATCTTCATCCACCCCATAATATAGCTTTCTCATAAGATCGGCTGTAATAGTCTTACCTGCTGATTCCAGTTCTCTATAAATTTGGTGTATGCGAGAGCGTGTGATTTCCAAGTAGTGGTTCAGTTCCACCGACATACGATCTTTTCCTTTGGAGTTTTCTTTTGCCTGATTCCATAGATTTACAGGACAGCTTCTTTTTACTAAAACATCTACCATACAGCCGTTTACAGTGATTCTCATGCACACGGGTGCTTCTCCGTTCTTTAATAACTTGGCTTTTTTGATAAAGAACAAAACAGAAAATGATTTTCGAGCCATTTTTACATCGTTTTTAAAGTTACAAAACTATGTATTCTCTTCCAAAGTACGACTATGCAAAATACTATGAATCAGTGAGAAAGATGCTAAATCGTGGGACTTTTTTCAGCCTGATTTATGTACCACGATTTGCACACCAACAATATGCTTGAAACGGCTATTTTCTGCTACCTGCCAGAAAAAAGAAATCCCTGATAATGTCTGATTATCAGGGATTTGCTTGATTTTTCTTTTGTTTTCAGTGATCCGCTTGGGGCTCGAACCCAAGACCCCAACATTAAAAGTGTTGTGCTCTACCAGCTGAGCTAGCGGATCATCCGAAGTCTTTTTTCAAAGCGAGTGCAAAGGTACGATGTTTTTTTGAAATAACCAAATAAAATCGTGTTTTTTTTGACTTTTTGCCTGTTTTTGTCAGTTTTCGGACTTTTTTGCCGTATCTTCAAGTGTTGGTTCATGCTCTTTTGTCACATAACGCTGATAGTAGATGAGGATGATGGTGGTGAGCGGCAGGGCTATTATCAGTCCTAAGAATCCCAGCAGCGCGCCCCATACCGAAAGCGACAGGAGCAGTACGGCAGGATTGAGCCCCATTGCCTTTCCCATGATTTTGGGCGTGAGCACCATGTCGGTGATAAGCTGCACTATGAGGAACACTCCGAGAGCCGAGGCAAGGATTATCCAGAAGTTCTGTCCAGTGTCCACCGATTTGAGCAGCGACAGAAACAGAATGGGAATGAGCGCAAGCGAATGTACGTAGGGGATGAGACTCATGACGCCAATCATTATTCCCATGCCGATAGCCATGGGAAAGCCAATGATGGTGAAGCCTATGCAGAAGAGTATTCCGATGCAGAGCGCCACCAGTCCCTGACCGCGTACATAGCTGTTGAGCTGTGTTGCCATGTCGGCTGCAAGCGAGCGCACAAAGGGACGGTTCTTCTTTGGGAAAATCTTTATCACACCCTCGGTGAGATATTCATAGTCGAGCAATATAAAGAATGTGTAGATGAGCGTGATGAGCGATGCTATCACACTTATAACAATGTGTGTGGTCTTGCTGAGCATCGAAAACACGTGGGGCATGGTCTTCTGCACTGCTGTGCTGAAGTCCTTGCTGCGCACCACTTTCTCTATCTCGTAGCTGTTTTGAGCCACCCAGTCCTCAATGGCGTTGGGTATTGAGGTTATGTGGGCTGTCTTATGAACGTATGCCGTGAGCAGCTGTCCCAGTTTGTCAAACTGGTCGATCATCTGAGGCACAATGATGTAGAGCACACCGCTGATTGCCGCCACCACGGTGATGAATGCAAGTATGATTGACAGTGCCCTCGACTTGAGGTGCAGGCGGTACTGAAAGAATTTCACGATGGGGTAGAGCAGATAGGCAAGCAGCCATCCTACGAAAAACGGCAGCAGCACCGAACTGAGATAATTCATTGTGGCAAGGATAATTGCCACAAGCAGCGCGCCGAGCAGCCAGCGCACAAAGCGGTCGAAGGTGATGGTCTTTTCAATCATAGCATATAACCTTTTTATTTATTACTTATTGTTTTGCAGTTTCCTGTAGCACTCGCGGCAGAGCGGCTCATATTCGGCGGTCTCGCCAAGCATCACCTGACGGTCGCCTGCCACAATGCGGTGGCTCACGTATGCCAGTTTGCCGCAGCGCACGCAGATGGCGTGCACCTTGGTCACGTCGTCGGCAATGGCACACAGGGCAGGCATAGGTCCGAAGGGCACTCCCTTGAAGTCCATGTCAAGTCCGGCAACAATTACCCTCACACCGTTGTATGCAAGCTGGTTGCATACATCCACCAGTCCGTCGTCGAAAAACTGTGCCTCGTCAATGCCTACTACATCAATGTCGTCTGCCATCAGCAGTATCTGAGCCGACGACCCTACGGGAGTGGAGTGAATGGCATGTTTGTCGTGGCTCACCACATCCTCGTCGGAGTAGCGCGTGTCAATTGCCGGCTTGAATATCTCCACCTTCTGACGGGCGAACTCAGCCCGCCTCATTCTCCGTATCAATTCTTCTGTTTTGCCCGAAAACATCGAGCCGCACACCACCTCTATTCTTCCCGGCTGGCGTGCCTCGCCAATAGATTTCTCTGTCATAATGGCTGCAAAAGTACAAAAATGTTTTAAAAAAACACAAACTTTTGACTGTTTTTTTTGAGGTTAAAGATTTTATAACTACATTTGCGGTCGATATGGGTACATTATATATAGTCCCCACCCCTGTGGGAAATATGGAGGACATGACAATGCGTGCAGTCCGCATCCTGAAGGAAGCTGACTTGGTACTGGCAGAAGACACCCGCACGTCGGGCATTCTGCTGAAGCATTTTGACATACAGAACCACCTCATGTCGCACCACAAGTTCAACGAGCACGGAACATCGGCGGGCATTGTGCAGCGGCTAAAGGGCGGACAGACTGTGGCGCTGATAAGTGATGCCGGCACTCCTGCCATCAGCGACCCGGGATTCTATCTTGTGCGTGAGGCGGTGAAGGAAGGCATCGAGGTGCAGACGCTCCCTGGAGCTACGGCTTTTGTGCCGGCACTGGTGTCGAGCGGACTTCCGTGCGACCGTTTCTGCTTTGAGGGATTCCTGCCGCAGAAAAAGGGCAGGCAGACGCGGCTGCAGCAGCTTGCAGGAGAGCAGCGCACCATGATATTCTATGAGTCGCCCTACAGGGTGGTGAAGACTCTGCAGCAGTTTGCCGAGGTGTTTGGAGCCGACAGAAAGGTGAGCGTATGCCGTGAGATATCAAAGGTGCACGAGGAAAGTGTGCGCGGCACCATTGATGATGTGATTGCCCATTTCAAGGAGACCGAGCCGCGTGGCGAGATTGTCATAGTGGTGGAAGGCAACAACAGTAAGGAAAAGAAAGAAAAAACAATTTAAAACGACAAGATTATGAAGAAAATTGTATTTATTGCAGCAGTTGGACTGGCGATGATGTTCAGTGCCTGTCAGGAAAAGAAAAATGCGCTGGATACTGTTCCCGTGGCACAGCGTGACTCGCTGAGCAGAATAATTGAGCAGAAAGAGAATGAGATAAACGACATGATGGCAACCATCAATGACATTGAGGATGGACTGCGTGAGATTAACGCTGCCGAGAAACGTGTCAGTGTGGCGCGTCAGGGAGAGGGCAGCAACCAGAAGTTGCGCATCCGTGAGAACATGGAGTTTATACAGTCAACAATGGCGCAAAACCGTGAACTGGTGAAAAAACTTCAGCAGCAGTTGCGCGAAAGCTCGTTCAAGGGCGACCAGTTGCGCCGCACCATCGAGAATCTCACCACACAGTTGGAGGAAAAGGAAAAAATGTTGCAGCAGCTGCGTGCGGAGCTGGAGCAGAAGGATATACACATTGCCGAGCAGGCAGAGCGTATTGAGGGACTGAATAAAAATGTAAGCTCACTGGTGGAGGAAACCACGCAGAAGCAGCAGACCATCAACACTCAGGACAAGCAACTGCACACGGCATGGTATGTGTTTGGCACCAAGCGTGAGCTGAAGGAGCAGAACATCCTGCGTGACGGCGATGTGCTGCGCGCCAACTTCAACAAGGATTATTTCACTAAGATTGACATCCGCATCGACAAGGAGATAAAGCTGTATTCGCGCTCGGCGAAGATACTCACATCGCACCCGGCAAGCAGTTACACGCTGACTCAGGATGCCAACCGCCAGTATGTGCTGCGCGTCACCAATCCGCAGCAGTTCTGGAGCACAAGCAAGTATCTTGTGGTGCTGGTGAAGTAAATGAAGAGTGAAGAATGAAGAGTGAAGAATGAAGATGGAAAAAAAGATAATGTATGTGCATGGCTTTCAGTCATCGGGCTGTTCGGGCACGGTGGTGATGCTGCGCAATATCCTCTATGAGACTGGCGTAAGGGTGGTGGCACCCGATGTGCCGGTCTCACCTTTAGAGGCTGTCGACCTGCTTCGCCGTACAGCAGAGCGGGAGCAGCCTGTGCTCATAATAGGCACATCAATGGGAGCCATGTACACCGAGCTGCTCCACGGCTTTCCGCGTATTCTCGTAAATCCGTCGTTCCACATGTCGCGCACTCTTATGTTCAAGGGAATGCTGGGCAAGCACAAGTTTCTGAACAAGCGTGCCGACGGAGCCACAGAGTTCAAGATTGACCGTAACACCATTGCCGAGTTTGCCAAGGTAGAGGAAATGCTGTTCAGCAATATCGACGATATGGAGCGTGAGCTGGTTTACGGTCTGTTTGGCAAGAACGATAAGTTCGTAAATTATCAGGACGAATTCGTTGAGCATTATGGCAAGGAACATTTCATTTTGTTTGACGGTGAGCATCAGCTCAACGATAATGTGCTCAAAAAAGTGGTGTTGCCGCTTGTGAAAGAGCTTATTTGAGATATTTTGCAATTTCTATTTTGCTATTCTTGCAAAATATCGTTAAAACTCACATGAAAGTTAAAAGTTTTGTGATTAAATGTGTGCGTGTAGATTTTTTTTTGTACTTTTGCACGCAAAATAATTACAGCTATAACCTCTTATACCTATTATTTATATATAATTTTGCGGGTATAGAATTGCGGTTTTGAAGATTTAAAGAAAAGGAATTAAGGGAAAAATATGAACCAAATAGGAAAGATATTTGTCACGGCAATGGTGTGTATGGGGCTTATTTCATGTTTCAAAGATGAGCCGCTGAATGCCGAGTGCGACATAGAGAAGGCGTGGATACACGCAGACAATCCCAATATGTTGTTCAACAATTTATCCGATACGCTTATTACGGTGCAGTCGGATCAGACCAGCATTATCTTTACAATGCAGGCAGGAGCAGATATTACTGCTCTTGCACCGCAGTTTCATCTGACAGAAGGAGCTACAATTACACCTGAAAATGGTTCGGTGCAGGATTTCTCTAATGGTCCTGTGGTCTACACGGTGACATCCGAGGACAAGAAATGGAGCCGCGTATATACTGTGGCGGTGAGCGCATTGCTGAGTATAGGAAAAGAGCTCCATCTTGATTTTGATAATTACAGCAAGGGTAGTAACAAATTCTATTCGTGGTACGAGCAATGGACCACTGGTAGCGGTGTTACTTCAGAAGCACGTATTTGGGCAACGGGTAATCCTGGATTTGGCATCAGCAACGGTTCGGCAAAGCCCGACGAATATCCCACAGTGCCCGATGAGAACAGTTATGAGGGCAAGGGAGTGAAGCTGGTGACAAGGCGCACAAGCAAGCTTGCCGATATGGTGAAGAAACCTATAGCTGCAGGTAACCTGTTTATTGGCAGGTTTGATGCGCAAAGTGCCTTGCAGGATGCAATGAAGGCAACGAAGTTCGGACTGCCTTTTGGTTTTGAGTCGAAGCCGATAACTTTTAGCGGATATTATAAATATGAGTCGGGAGAAAATTTTACGGACAAGGATATGAACGTGCTTGACATGGTTGACAAAGGCACAATTTATGCCGTGCTTTATGATAATCATGACAGTGACGGAAATCCTGTGGTGCTCTATGGTGACAATGTGCAGACCAGCAGCCAGATTGTGGCGCTGGCACAGGTGGCTGATATATCCACCACCCGTGAATGGACGGCGTTCTCGGTGAATTTTGTTTATCGCAAAGATGTGGATGCCGCAAAACTCAAGACTGGCGGTTACAGTCTTGCAGTGGTGTGCTCGTCGAGCAATAACGGAGCTTCGTTTATGGGAGCTGTGGGCAGTACACTGTGGGTTGACAAACTGACTGTGACATGTGAATGAAACAGATTAAAGAAAGGAACATGGCAATGAAAAAATATATATTATCTATAATGCTCGTGGCTTTGGTTGCACAGAAGGCATGGTGTGGCGATAACAACAGTCTGCTGCGCAATTACAGCTACTACGCACGAATAGGATACAATCTTGGAGGCACTGCTCCGATAGGCATGCCTGCCTCAATCCGTACTATGCACAGTTATAATCTTTGCCCGAACTTCACGCTTGGCTTTGACGCCTTTCACCCCTTTAACGATAAATGGGGAATGATGTTTGGACTGCATTTTGAGAATAAAGGAATGGATGTGGATGCCGGAGTAAAGGGCTATCACATGAAGATGGTTCGTGGAGGTGAGCAGCTGGAGGGTGTCTTCACAGGAAATGTCGTTACGAAAGTTGACCAGAGCCTTGCCACCATTCCCTTGCAGGCAACATACGACCTGAACGATAGGGTGAGGGTTAAACTTGGACCGTATTTCTCGTACGTCACATCGAAGAAGTTTGAGGGATGGGCATACGACGGCTATCTGCGCCGCCAGGAGGAAGGGCATCCGCAGGGTGACCCCACAGGACAGAAAGTAGAATTGGGACACAACGAGGGTGAGCGCGGCGAGTATGACTTCTCTGACGACATGCGCAATTGGCAGTTTGGCATTGCTGTGGGTGCCGACTGGTATGTAACTAAGCGCTGGGGGGCATCGGTGGGGCTCACATGGGGACTTAGTGAGGTGTTTAAAAAGGATTTCACAGTCATAGAGCAGAGCATGTATCCCATTTATGGTACTATTGGAGTGATATATCAACTGAAGTAATATTTATAAAAACAACAGAAAAATGAAAAAGTATTTTTATCTTTTTGCGGTAATTTGCTCAATGGCAATGTTCACCGCTTGTAGCAGTGACGATGATGAACCAGCACCAGAGCTGACTCCGGGCGAAGTCATGCCTGAAATCTTGGGCACATGGAACTTGGCACCAGTGGAAACAGAAGATGATGGTTGGGGTGGTCAAGTTGTTGTTGGTGGTCCTGTGGTTTTGGACTGGCAGTGTGCAGAAGGTACCATACTCAATATTTCGTTGGGTGAAGGATGGGATATGCCACTTGACATAAATACCCAACTTGCTCCGCTCGCCGAGAATCTGGCAAACGGCTATTTGCCAAAGTTGTTGCAGAGTGTGACATTTGAGGCAAATGGTGACATCACTGCCATGTATAGCGAGGCTGACGATCTGGATAGCGAAACATGGACTCCGTCATGGAAGAAGGCTGAGGGCTATGCCCATTGGGCACCTGCTACTACCAAAATGGCAATGAAGTATGAGAAACTAATCATGGTGTATCTCGATTCTGAAAAGATTTTGAGCACTGAGGATGATGCCGAGGACAAGACTGCGCTTTCTGCAGCTCTCGGAATGTTTAAGGACGGTATTCCTGTACACATCCGCTGGAATGCTGACGGAACAGGTGCGTTCTTCTATGTTGACAAGGACTATATTGCTCCTTTGCTGAAAGGACTGAGCGACTTCGCCTCAAAGCTGCCTACCGACGGTATGGATGAGGAAGATTTGACTACTGTTGCAATGCTGAAGGGCATTCTCGGACAGATTCCCGGAATCATGGATAATACTCAGAAGTTCGAGGCTGGTCTGCAGCTTGTAAAATAAGTAGGTTATAAGATAATTTGGAAATAAAAATCCGGTGTGTCATGAGGCACACCGGATTTTATCTTATAATACTTTGTTGTTTATCTTAAGATACTTTGCAATTTATCTTAAGATACTTCGCCGTTTATCGTAGGATCTATTTCCATTGTATTTTTACGCGTAAATTCTCGCAAAACACTAAACAAGCCTGAGTCCATTTTCAAGCAGGAAATCAAAAAGTCCTATTGTGGTAATGCCGTTGTTGTCGGTCCATGGCGTGATATCGTCTTTCACCACGATGATTTTCTTAAACGAGTCTTTAATTCTTAGGAGTGATGCCGATTCCTGTCGCCTCTTTTCCTCATCGGGCATGGCAAGCGCCGACTGTATGTAGTATCTGTCGTTGCCGGCATTTACCACAAAGTCCACCTCCAGCTGCTTGCGCTGCCATGAGCCGTCGCTGTCCCTGTATCTCTGTTCCGCCATGCCGACATCCACTTTATATCCTCTGCGGCGCAGCTCATTGTAGATGATGTTTTCCATTATGTGCGACTCTTCCATCTGCCGCATGCCAAGCAGTGCGTTGCGCAGCCCCATGTCCACGAAGTAATATTTTGACAGGCAGCCGATATATCGCCTGCCTTTGATGTCGTAGCGCACGGCTTTCTCAATCATAAAGGCATCCTGCATGTAGGAGAGATATTTGTCGATAGTGGTAGAGCTGATGTCCACCTTTTTAATGCTTTTGAAGGTGTTCGACAGCTTCGAGGGATTTGTTGGCGCTCCAATGCCTGAGGATATGATGTTTGCCAGTTCTCCAAATTCCGCTTTGTTCTTGATTTTGTTACGCTCAAGAATATCCACGAGATAAACGCTCTCAAAGAGGTTTGAGAGATAGTCAAGCTTTTTTTTGTCTGATTCGAGTGAGAGTGTCTGTGGAAGTCCGCCGTAGGTGCTGTAGTCACGCCATGCCGCCGACGGTGCTTTGCCCGTGCCCTGACAATATTCCGAGAACGAGAGCGGGAAAAGGCGTATCTCATCGCCGCGCCCCCTGAACTCCGTTACGATGTCGCTTGAAAGAAACCGTGAATTGCTGCCCGTCACATACACATCGGCATTGTCAAGACGCAGAAGACTGTTCAGCACCTCCTCGAACCGTGAGACCAGCTGCACCTCGTCAAGCAGTATGTAGTGAGTCTCCTCGTCTTTCATCAGTCGCTTTATGTGTCTGTAAAGCTTCAGTGGCTCGCGCAACTCTTCGTTCTCGATATCATCGAGCGCAATTCTTATAATATGGTCTTCTGCCACACCGTCGGTTATGAGGTGCTGGTAGAACAACTTAAATAGCAGGTATGACTTGCCGCACCGTCTGATGCCGGTAACAATCTTTATAAGCCCGTTCCGCTTTCCTTCAATGAGTTGACGTAAATAGAAATCGCGTTGTATCTGCATAAGCCCTAAAATGTTTTACGAAGAATTTTTGGCAATATTGCCACTTTTTCTTCGCAAAAGTACAAATATTTTGCGGAATATACAAATTCTACGAAGAATTTTTGGCAATATTGCCAAAAATTCCTCACTTCAAGTCTATTCCTTTCTCGCCAATGGTTATCAGCCTTTGTTTGTAGAGGTCGCCAATGGCTTTCTTGAATGTCTTCTTGCCAATGATATATTACATGTTTATTATATCCTTTTTAGTGAGCAGTCTTACCTCACCGTATTTTTTCAATGCGTCCATCTGGGCTTTGTCTATCTTGCCTACTATGATGATGGCGCACGGAGCTTGCTTGACGTTATTCTTATAGTAATCGCAGATGTCTGTCATTGTCACCTTGTTGATATCCTCCCACAGTTCCTTGTTTGGGTCGTGGGTATATCCCAAGAATACGTTATCCTCCACATATCCTGCCTTTCCTCTGAACGAAGGATAGCCGTTGTTGATGCCGTTAATGTAGCTTTGCTTTGTCGTGTTGAATGTCTTCTCCCTTATCGGCATATCATTAAAGAGGCTGTCGAGAACGCTGAGTGCGGCAAGAGTCTTGTCGGCTTGAGTGCTCATTGTTGCCACATAAGCTGTTGAAGACTGACCGTGCGCGTTCTTAGGCGGATATGCCATTGAACCGCCGGCATAGTAAGCAAACGACCGGAACTCCCTTAACTCTTGGAACATCAACGAAGACATGCCGTTGCCGAAATACGAGCCCCACAACGATGACACTGCTCTCTCGGCAGCAGTCGGTGCCTTAGGCAAATTGATGTATGCGCCGATAATGTTCTGCCTGGCTGCAGGTGCTTGATAGACATATACCGTAGGTTTTGCCACGGGCATATATTCACGGTGCATATCCTTGTGTCTCTCACTCGGTTTGCACGGTAAATATTTTTCTATAAGCATGACTACGCTGTCAGCAGACACATTTCCTGTGTAGGTTATGTCACATTCCGCTTTTTGGAGTGCGGCATAAGCATTCAGGATATCATCGTTTGAAAGTCCTTTAACGTCATCCATACTTGGGAAAGCCGTCAGATACGACGACTGTTCTCCGTACATAACCTTCTCCATCACTGCACCATAGATGTTGTCGAAAGACTTATCGAACGTCTTTAAGCTGATTTTGTGTGCTTTCTTTGCATCCTTCAGCTTCTTGTTGTCGCCACTGACATGACTCATGTAGTGACCGAGCAACTGCAATGAAGGCTCAAGCTGACTGTCATATCCGCTTATGTCTATCGTGAAAGACTTTTTACTGATGTCCTGGGTTATCGTTGTTCCAATCCTCTGTAATGCTTTCCCGAACCCGGTTCTCGTCAATGAGTCTGTTCCCAAGTTGTCCAACAAATCACCGACAACCGAATTTATCGGATTATTCATGGTACCGGCACGGTATGTTAGCCGCATTGTGAAAACATCGTTCATTGGATTTGGTGCCGTATAAAGCTTAACCAAAGGACTTATCTCAGTCTTCCTGACATCATTCTCGAAGTCAACAAGCCTGAAATCTATAGGATTAACAGGTATAGAGTCGAGAGCCTTGGCATACTCTGACTCAATTCCGGCATTCTTTGGAGTTATCGCCTTGTAGCCGGGCTGTGTAACCTTGTCCTTATCATACGAGCCGAACTTCTTAACCAGAGTTATGTAGTTGTTGTTAAAATATTTATCGGCAACCCTCATGATGTCAGCCTTTGTTATATCCTTCACTGACTCATTCCTTTTCAGGTATTCAACCCATGAGCCATACTCTGTATATGCCGCAATCATCATGTCGACCCGCTTGGAGATATCCTCCATATCTGTGAGCCTGTCTTTTGTTGTTTCCTTCTTGATATCCTCAAGTGTCTCCTCGGAGAAATCGCCCTGCCTCAGCCGTTCTGTCTGGGCAATAAGCATCTTCTCTGCTTTCTTCTTGGAGCCGAAAGGTACATTCGGTACGGCTCCTATGAGAATAGTTCCAGCATCTCTATTAGAAATATATCCCGCAAATCCCATAATCCATTTGCCGGCATCGGTAATGGAGTCGAGCAAGCCTGTCTTCTGGTCGTTCATCAAGAGTTTCACTGCTACATCAAGAGCCACCGCATCCTTATCGCTGACTTTAGGACCGTGATAGCAACGTCCTATGGCCTTCATCAATGGAATGGGAACTTTCACTCCCACGGTTGTCCTTCCGTCAAAAGGCTTTGGCTCCATAATAAGCCTTTCAGGTGCTGTTCCAGACTTTATCCTTCCGAAAGTTTTCTCTATTACAGGCATTATAGAGTCAACATTTATGTCACCGGAGAGTATCAGTGCCATGTTTCCAGCCACATAATACTTGTCATAGAACGCCTGCATCTCGCTCAACCGTGGATTCTTAAGGTTCTCAGTACTGCCAATTATAGGATATTCGTAGGGTGTGCCGGCAAATGCTGTTGACATAAATTTCTCCATTGCTTGCATGAGAATATTGTCGGAATACATGTTCTTCTCCTCATAAACAGTCTCAAGCTCACCCTGAAACAATCTGAACACCGGTGATATAAGCCTCTCGCTGTTCAGCTCGCACCACTGCGATATGTACTGCGGTACAAACGTATTGTAATACATAGTATAATCGTACGACGTCCCAGCATTAAGTCCCGAGCCGCCATATCGGGTTATCAGTTTGTTAAACTCATTTGGAATGGCATACTCCGCAGCTTTCGCACTAAGTTCATTGATGTGCAACTGTATAGCCGCACGCTCTGCAGGGACTGTGGTCTGTGAGAGTTTGTCATACTGCGCCGATATGGAGTCGAGCCAAGGGCGCTCCGCCTCATAGTTTGCAGTACCAATCTTGTCGGTTCCCTTAAACAGGATATGCTCGAAATAGTGGGCTATTCCAGTATTGGGGCAGTCGTTTGAGCCGGCATTCACCACTACCGCACCAAACGCTTTAGGCTGTGAATGGTCCTCGTTAAGCCACACTTTCATACCGTTTTTCAGTGTGAAAGTCTTCACTCCGGGTGCGTTACTGCCATTACCTGCAACCGTCTGTGCGCATACTCCACCCACACAAAAAATCAAACCTGCCGCAACAATCTGTTGTCCAGAATTTATAAAGCGTTTTATGCTTATCTTCATAATCTTGCTTTTTAACTACTAAACAAGCCAAAGCCCGTCATCTCCGATGGTTATCAGCCTTTGTTTATAAAGGTCGCCGACAGCTTTTTTGAATGTCTTCTTACTTACTTTGAAACGGTCCTGGATAAGCTCCGACGGACTCTTGTCGCCAAGGTCGCAGTGTCCGTTGTTGTCCTTTAGGTATTGCAGCAGCGTTTCTGAAAACTCCTCAGTGTGCTTTCTGCCCGTGGGCTGGAGGGTGAGATCAATCTTGTTGTCCTGACGGATGTGGTCGATGTAAGCCTTGGTGCTGTCGCCTGTGTGCAGATAGCGGAACACCTGGTTCTCGTAAAGCAACCCTTGATACTGGTTGTCCACGATTACCTTGAAGCCGAGGTCAGTCTTTTGCCACACAAGGATTTCCACTTCGTCGCCATGCTTGTATGGCGGACGCTCATCGCTGAGATAACGGTCAACCTTGGCAGTTGCCATCATGCGGTAGCTGTCCTCGTCAATCTTTACATACACGATGTATTTCTCACCCTGCTTCATGCGCATCTTCTGCTCGCGGAACGGGCAAAACAGGTCCTTCATCAGTCCCATGTTGAGAAAAGCACCGTATTCGTTCACCCATGCCACTTCAAGACAGGCAAAGTCGCCCACCTTGGCAAGAGGAGTGATGGTGGTGGCAACAAGACGCTCATCTTGGTCGAGATAGATGAACACCGTAAGCTCATCACCTATTTTCGCACCTTTAGGTACATAGCGTGTTGGCAAGAGAATCTCGCCTTCTTCGCCGCCGTCAAGGTAAAGTCCGAAATCCACCGACTTCACTACAGCCAGTGTATTGTAGTCGCCGAGTTTAATCATTGCTGTCCTCCTTTGTCTCTTCTGAATTGTTGTCTGTTTCTTCCAGTTTTTCCTCAATGTCCAGCAATCCGTCACGCATCTTTATTGTGCGGTCGGTGATGCTCGCCAGCTGCTCGTCGTGGGTAACTATTACAAATGTCTGCCCGAACTTGTCACGCAGGTCGAAGAACAGTTGGTGAAGCTCCTCCTTGTTCTTGCTGTCAAGACTGCCCGAAGGCTCATCGGCAAGAATCACGTCGGGATGGTTCACCAAGGCACGCGCCACTGCCACGCGCTGTTTCTCGCCACCCGACAGTTCCGCAGGCTTATGGCATGCGCGCTCTGCCAGTCCCATAAACTCCAGCAGCTCCTCGGCACGCTGCCGTGCCGCCTTTTTCGATTCTCCTGCGATGAGAGCCGGAATCATGATGTTCTCCAAAGCTGTGAACTCGGGCAGCAACTGGTGGAACTGGAACACAAAGCCGATGTGCCTGTTGCGGAAGTCTGCCAATTTCTTTGTGCTCAGACGGCTTATGTTCTCGCCGTTAATCTCCACTGTTCCGCTGTTGGGGCGGTCGAGTGTGCCTATTATCTGCAACAATGTGGTCTTGCCGGCACCGCTTGGTCCGACAATGCTCACCACCTCACCTTTATTAATAGTAAGGTCGATGCCTTTCAGCACCTCCAAAGAGCCGAAGCTCTTGTGAATATCTTTTATCTTTATCATATTCTTTCTATTGTCCTTTAACTTCATTCTATCTCCATTTAACTTCTTCTAACTCCTTCTATGTTCTTTACGCATTTGTAGGAGCCGTGAATGTCATCTGGTCCTGAGTGCCGTGCTGGTCGGGATATATTATCAGCAGCGAGCAGTCGGGGAACGACTGTGTAAGCTCTTGCGGCAGACGGTCGAATGCCGGTTTGTAGGACACTGTGCCCGGTCGTGCCGTTATCACCACAAACAGATGGTCTTTGTTTACCACCTGTGCCAGTTTGGTAACTGACTTCCAGTGCTGCATTAGCTGATACTCGGCACGCACGTCGGGGTGATGCTCTGTTATGTAGTGTCTTATCAGGTCGGTGGTGTCTTCCCTGCCATGGAACACCATGCGGCATGATATTCGTTCGGCAGCTCTCGACAGTGTTTCTATCCAGCGCTGGAAACCGGGTTCAAACTGTACTCTCGACGGTACTGCCACGTGTATGCGGCGGATGGTGGACAGCGGGCAGTTGATGCGGCATATCAGAATCTGCCGGTAAATTGAACTTGTAAGCCCTTGGGCGTAGGCTCCCCAGAAGTCATCGCCGGGGTTGCCGGGGCGGTGCATAGCCATGATAATCTCCGAGGCGTCATTCTCCTTGAAGGCATGCTTTATGCCGTTGGCTATGTTTGTGGCAAGTCGGCTCTGTGTCTGCATCCTTATATCTGTTGCCACAGCCACCGCCGCTGCGTGACTCAGTATCTGCTTGCCGTTTTTATGATTATTTTCAAGTTCAAGATCATCGTACACTACGTTTATGCCAATCAAGCCGCGGTTGAGGCGCCTGTTCATGGTGATGTTTGCCATGTAAACAAGCTCTTCCACATCCTCCTTGTGCTGGAACGGTATCATGATTTTCTCATCGTCGGCACTCATAGCCTGTTCGTTTGCCTTGAGCAGCTTCTCGTCGGTGAGCAGCATCTTCTGTGATGTCTGTTCCACAATTATCGACGATATGATGCAGGTGAACAGAATCATTATCACCACACCGTTGAGCATGTCGCTGTCCACGAGCGGCAGTCCGTTGGCATCGGTGAGACGCATACCCACCATTGTCATGGCAATTCCTCCGGCGGCATGTGCCTCGGTCATGCCAAACATCATGTGACCGTGGATTATCGGCATTCTCAACGTTATGCTTGACGCGTATGCCGCAATCGCCTTGCTCAGTGTTGCAACTAACACAATGCACACCACCACCCATAGCGTATGAATTCCGTGGAACAGTATACGTATGTCAATCAGCATTCCCACACCAATAAGAAAATAAGGTATGAACAGGGCATTGCCGATAAACTCGATGCGGTTCATCAATGGCGATACCGAAGGAATGAAGCGGTTGAGGATAAGTCCTGTGAGAAATGCCCCGAAGATGCCTTCCAGTCCGCAAATCTCGGCAAGTGCCGCACTGAGGAACAATACTGACAATACATATATATATAGCATCACTCCGTCGGCATAGCGGCGGAAGAACCATCGTGTGAGCCGTGGAATGAAAAACGCTGAGGCTACGCAGTATGCTGCAACCTTGAGCGTGAACAGCATCCAAAACCAGAAGTCGGTCTCACCGTTGTTTGCTCCCACTATGGCTGCGAGAATGAGAAGCGACAATGTGAGAGCTATCATCGACGAGCCCACGCTTAGTGCCACGCTTTTGTGTTTCTGCAATCCGTACCGGCACACAATGGGGTAGGCTATCAGTGTGTTGGATGCAAGTATACAGGCAAGAATCAGCGATGCCATGTCGCTGTAGCCGAGAATCCATATTCCAGTGGCGTAGCCCATTACAAACGGCACAAAAAAGGTAAGCAGTCCAAATAGTCCGAACTGGGTGCGCCGCTTTGTTATGTCGCTGGCATCCATCTCCAGTCCTGCAAGAAACATGATGTAGAGCATACCCACCTTGCCAAACAGCTCAAACGACGAGTCGCGCTCCAATATCCCCAGGCCGTATTGACCTATTGCAACACCCGCCAGCACCATTCCGATGATGTGGGGAATGCGTAGTCTGCTCATCACTATCGGTGCCAACAGGATGATGCAGAGCACTACGAAGAAAATCATCGTAGGATTGGTTATGGGTAAATATTGTGACAGCAAGGACATCAATTTTTCCGTTTTATTACTTTTAGTTTTGTATTTAGGTGCAAAATTACTAATATTTTATCACTTTCGTAATGAAAAAGCATGTTTTTTTGAAATATTTTATAAAATAAGTGGCTAAAATCGTACAAATTTATTAATTTTGCACCCTGAAATAGGTACGAAAAAGAATTAAACGGAGTAATAATCATTAAATTAAAAGAAGATGAAAGTAGCAATAGTTGGAGCAAGCGGTGCTGTGGGTCAGGAATTCCTGCGTGTGCTTGACGAGAGAAATTTCCCCATTGACGAACTTGTGCTGTTTGGCAGTGAGCGCAGTGCGGGCAAGAAGTACACCTTCCGCAACAAGGAGATTGAGGTTAGGCTTCTGAAACATGGCGATGATTTCAAGGATATTGACATAGCCTTCACATCGGCAGGTGCGGGTATCTCTAAGGAGTATGCCGAGGACATCACCAAGTATGGTGCCGTGATGATCGACAATTCAAGCGCATTCCGTATGGATGAGGATGTGCCGTTGGTGGTGCCTGAGTGCAATGCTGCCGATGCCCTCAACCGTCCGCGCGGCATTATTGCCAACCCTAACTGTACTACAATCATGATGGTTGTCGTGCTTCAGCCGTTGGAGAACATAAGCCACATCAAGCGCATACACGTTTCAAGCTATCAGAGTGCGAGCGGTGCCGGTGCGGCTGCTATGGCAGAGCTTCAGCAGCAGTATAAGGAGATTCTCAACGATGAGCCTGTCACCGTGAAGAAGTTCCCGCATCAGCTTGCATACAACGTGATACCTCAGATTGACGTGTTCCAGCCCAACGGATATACCAAGGAGGAGATGAAGATGTTTAACGAGACACGCAAGATTATGCACAGCGACGTGAAGTGCTCTGCAATGTGTGTGCGTGTGTCGTCGCTCCGTGCACACAGCGAGAGTGTGTGGATTGAGACCGAGAAGCCCATCAGCGTGGAGGAGGCTCAGAAGGCTATAGCAGCTGCCCCAGGCGTGACGCTTCAGGACGACCCTGCAAACCTTGTTTACCCCATGCCTCTGGAGACAGGCGGTAAGGACGATGTTTACGTTGGCCGTGTGCGCAAGGACCTTGCTGATGACTGCGGACTCACATTCTGGCTCAGCGGCGACCAGATTCGCAAAGGTGCGGCCCTTAACGCCGTTCAGATTGCCGAGTATCTGATTGAGGTCGGCAACGTGAAATAATCATAATCAACAGTGATTTTATGGTAGCTAAGAAAATAGCAATAGAAGAACTGAAGAACTATATAGAGATAACGGTCGGTCTGATACTTTACAGTATCGGATGGACCGTTTTTCTATTGCCCAACGACATCACCACTGGTGGTGTGCCTGGTATTGCCAGCATCGTGTATTTTGCCACAGGGCTTCCCGTGCAGTTTGTCTATTTCCCGATAAATTTCACGCTTTTGATATGTTCTATTAAGGTGCTGGGCTGGCGCTTCTCGGCAAAGACTGTGTTTGCGGTGTTTGCCATGACCTTCATCACGGCGGTGACACAGCAGATTGTGGGCGATGTGAAGCTGCTTGACGACCAGCCGTTCATGGCTTGTGTTCTCGGTGCCGCACTCTGCGGCGCAGGTGTCGGTTTGGCGTTCTGTGCCAACGGCAGCACTGGCGGTACGGATATAGTTGCGGCAATAATCAACAAATATCGCGACATCACTCTCGGCCGTGTCATCCTGCTGTGCGACCTCATCATTATCTCGTGCAGCTATTTTGTGTTGAAAGACTGGGAGAAGGTGGTTTATGGATACGCCACTCTGTTCATCTGCAGCTTTACGCTCGACCAGGTGGTCAACTCTGCACGCCGCTCGGTGCAGTTCTTTATTATAAGTGACAAATACAAGCAGATAGGTGAGGCAATCAACAACAATCCACATCGCGGAGTGACCGTTATCAATGCCAACGGCTTTTATACGGGAAAGGATGTGAACATGCTCTTTGTGCTTGCCAAGCGCAGTGAGAGCAACGTAATCTTTGGCATAATAAAAGCAATCGACCCCAATGCCTTCGTTTCGCAGAGCCAGGTAATCGGTGTTTACGGTGAGGGTTTCGACAAGATTAAGGCAAAAGAGCGGAGTGTGGAAAAGAAAGATCCGGAATAAATAATTACTAACTAAATAACTTGTTGTCAATATGAAACTAAAACTGACTATTGCATTATTATTAATGATGTGCGTGGCTACAGCTAACGCACAGAAGTATGAACTGAAGTCGCCGGACGGCAATCTTAAAATCTCAGCCAGCTGCGACAATGCCCTGAAACTGAGCGTAAGCCACAAGGGCGTGGCGGTGCTGCAGCCCTCGACCGTGGACATAAACGGTGTGCCTGTAAAGGTTAAGGGTGCAAAATATACAAACGGACGGAATGCCGTGGTGAAATCATCGTTTGCCACTCCTTTCTACAAGAAGGCGAGGGTGGAGGATGTCTACCGCGAGATGACGCTCAGCTGCCGTGGCGACTTTGACGTGGTGATGAGGGCTTACGACGACGGAGCCGCATACCGTTTTATATATAAAGGTAAGAAACCGTTTACGGTGAAGAGCGAGACTGCCGACTTCAACTTTGCCAATGACAACAAGGTGTTTGTGCCCTACGTCAACGACAACCGTGGCGGTGAGCGCTACTGCTACTCTTTTGAGTCTTATTACGACGAGTCGAAAATGTCGGAGATGTATGCCGACTCCATCGCAATCACTCCGCTAATGGTCTGTCTTGACGGTGGAAAGAAGGCTGTGCTGATGGAAGCCGGAGTGGAGAACTATCCGGGGATGTTCCTGAAAAAGAATCCTGCGGCTGCCCATGGACTGACGGCAGAGTTTGCTCCCGTGCCCAAGACTGAGGTGATAGGCGGACACGCCCGTCTGAACCTTGTGCCTGCAGAGCGTCACGGCTATATCGCCACTCTGTCTGCAGGGCAGGCTTTGCCGTGGCGTGTGGTGCTTGTTGCCGATAACGACGCGCAACTGCTAAACAACGACATGGCGCAGCGTCTTGCCCCTGTCTGCCGCATTGCCGATGTGTCGTGGATTCGTCCCGGCAAGGTGGCGTGGGACTGGTGGAACACCTGCAACCTCACGGGCGTTGACTTCAAGGCAGGCATGAACACCGCTACCTACCGCCATTACATCGACTTTGCCGCAGCAAACAATCTTGAATATATCATCATCGACGAGGGATGGAGCGGCAAGGAGTCGCTCATGGAAGACCTCAACCCCGAGATCGACCTGAAGAAAATCATTGACTATGGCAAGCGCCGCGGCATTGGTGTCATCGTGTGGGCTTCGTGGCGCAATGCGAAGAACGACACGGAAAACGTGTTTGCCCATTATGCCAACATGGGAGTGAAGGGATTCAAGATTGACTTCTTCGACCGTGACGACCAGCCGCTGATAAAGTCAGCCTACGAGATTGCCGCCATCGCCGCCAAGAATCATCTGCTTGTAGACTATCACGGACTGAAACCATGCGGCATACAGCGTGCCTATCCAAACATCGTGAACTTTGAGGGAGTGAAGGGATTGGAGAACAACAAGTGGGAGCCAATAGTCAACGGCAAGCCGCTGCACGACATGCCGCGCTATGATGTCACCGCGCCTTATCTGCGCCAGCTTGCAGGACCGATGGACTACACTCCCGGCGGACTGCACAACGCCATGCCCGATGTCTACCGCGCCATCAACGACCATCCGATGACTCAGGGCACACGCGCCCATCAGGTGGCTATGTACATAATGTTTGAGGCTCCGCTGCAGATGCTTGCCGACAGTCCTTCAAGATATATGAAAGAGCAGGAGACCACCGACTTCATCGCACAGATACCAACTGTGTTCGACGAGACTGTTGCCGTTGCCGGTGAGACGGGAGAGTATGCTGCCGTTGCCCGCCGCAAGGGCGATGTGTGGTATGTATCGGCAATGACCAACTGGACAGGGCGCACCGTAAATGTTCCATTATCGTTTCTTGCCGACGGTGAGTGGACAGCCGAAATCTTCGCCGATGGAGTGAATGCCCAGCGCAACGCCATGGACTATAAACGCTCGCAAATGAAGGTGACAAATGCCGCAACATTACAGGCTGTAATGTCGTCGGGTGGCGGATATGCGGCGATAATCAAGAAAAAATAAGTTAAAAATTATGTAATGATGCTGTGTTTTTGCAAAAAATGTAGTACTTTTGTGACTTGAAATATAAATATTCTAACAAAAAATAACTTAAATATTAAATACAAAAAATGAATCAGACAGGCCAAGGTAGCAGGGCTTACCTTATTTCTATTGTTATGGTCGCCGTTATCGGTGGACTTCTTTTCGGTTACGACACAGCTGTGATTTCAGGAGCAGAAAAGGGATTGCAGGCATTTTTTATGGGTGCCGATGATTTTGTCTACACAGATTTCTGGCATGGATTCACAAGTTCGAGTGCTCTCGTGGGATGTATTATCGGTTCCGCAATTTCAGGGTATCTTGCCTCCAACTGGGGACGTAAGCGCTCGCTTATATTTGCGGGAGTGATGTTCTTTATCTCGGCATGGGGCTCCATGTATCCGGAAACAATGGTGCTTGCAAAGGGTGAGCCCAATCTCACACTTCTCATAGTGTTCAATATCTACCGTGTGATTGGCGGTGTAGGCGTGGGACTTGCCTCTGCCGTATGCCCGATGTATATCGGTGAGATTGCGCCGAGCAATATCCGTGGCATGCTTGTGTCGTGGAACCAGTTTGCCATTATCTTCGGACAGCTGGTGGTGTATTTTGTGAATTTCTTTATCCTTGGCGACCACGTGGCGCCAGCCATTCAGAGTATAGGTGACGGTATGAACCAGATTCTCAATGGCAGTGAGGCGGCATGGGCCATTGAGACTGGATGGCGTTATATGTTCGGGTCGGAGATGATTCCAGCCGGACTGTTCGCCCTGCTCATCTGTTTTGTTCCTGAGACACCACGCTATCTTGCCATGGTGGGGCAGGACGAGAAGGCTGAGAGAGTGCTTGCGCGCATTAATGGTGCGCAGCAGGCAAAGGAGATACTCTCAGAGATAAAGAACACCGTAACCGAGAAGACCGAGAAACTGATGACCTACGGTTTCCTCTGCATCTTCGTGGGAGTGATGCTCTCTGTGTTCCAGCAGGCTGTCGGCATCAACGCCGTTCTCTACTATGCGCCGCGCATTTACGAGGCGATGGGCTTCGACAATCCTATGATGCTCACCGTATTCAACGGAATTGTCAACCTTGGATTTACCTGCGTCGCTATCTTTACGGTAGAGAAACTTGGACGCAAGCCGTTGCTGATAGCCGGATCGCTCGGTATGGCGGTTGGTGCTGTCGGTGTGGCATGCACATTCGGCAATCCCAATATGCAGCTGCTGTGTATGATTTCCATCATGGTCTATTCGGCATCGTTCATGTTCTCATGGGGACCTATCTGCTGGGTTCTCATCGCCGAGGTGTTCCCCAACACCATACGTGGTGCGGCAGTGGCAATAGCCGTGGCTTTCCAGTGGATATTCAACTGGATTGTCTCAACATCGTTCGTACCTATGGCAAACAGTCTCGGCTATTGGTTCACATACGGACTTTACGGAGTGATATGTATACTTGCAGCAGTCTTTGTGTGGTATCTTGTGCCCGAGACCAAGGGCAAGAGCCTTGAGGACATGACCAATCTCTGGAAGAACAGAAAATAAATATAGTAACAACCCCAAAATAAAAGGATATATGAAAAGAATATTGGTAGCAGAAGACAATGACAGTAACTACATTCTGATGAGTTATATTCTCCGCAAAAGCTATGAGATAGCCCGTGCCGTGAATGGGCAGGAGGCTGTCGATATGGTTGCGAAGGAGAAATTTGACATGGTGCTCATGGACCTTCAGATGCCTGTCATGGACGGGCTTACTGCCACAAAGATTATCAAGTCAACACATCCTGAACTGCCTGTTCTGGCTGTTACAGCCAACGCTTTTGGCAGTGACCGTGAGGCTGCTCTCGCCGCTGGCTGCGACGAGTTTATCACTAAGCCTGTGAATGCGGCGGGATGTCTTGAGATTATCGCAGGATTTTTGAAATAGTAGAATCTAAAATTTTTTTCATTAGGTGAGTGAGACTCTGAGGATGGACAAAATCTTGTTCATCTCCGGAGTCTCATTTTTTTATGTATACAGCAAGTTTTATTCATTTAGCAATGCAAGCCCTTTTTTCAAAGGAAAGTACGTATATTTTATAAGTGATTGAGAATGAGATAAGTTTTTATCTCATAAAAAGAAGAGGTTACGAATTAGAAATAAACAGAATGTAGCATCCTGCTG
>ENA-OYXU01000228-OYXU01000228.1-human-gut-metagenome-genome-assembly--contig:-NODE-228-length-23605-cov-5.239066_pt1 | contig 23605 bp, 14 predicted proteins | sample MGYA00243243_ERZ653435 | MGnify/ENA primary metagenome ERZ653435 (study PRJEB26926, sample SAMN06165113) | human gut metagenome | biome: ENVO:00009003; feature: ENVO:2100002; material: ENVO:00002003... | reverse complement strand
CAGCGTCAGATGTGTATAAGAGACAGAACTAATTTGATTTGTGAAATTTTTTAAGTGAAATAACGATAAATGCAAGAAAGTTCCAGCCCGTCCAGCTGGATATTGTTGTATCGAAACGGTTGAGCCCCCTTGAAGCCGTCCATCCATGCGTTTATCCTCTCGATTTCCCATTTCTCCTTATACATCTCCTCGTCATACCGCCATTGTATCTGTCTCCGCGATAACGCATGGACCAGTCATTGATATCGCAGTAATTTTGCAGAAAAAATCACAACGATGAAGGAGAATGAATATTATGGGTATCTGTCTGCCCATGCGTCACGTGGAGACAGATACTGATACGGAAGGCAAGGATGTCCCGCTCAGGCGAGGCTCCGACCTTTACACGGGGCTATCTCAGGACAAAGGCATAATTCAAGGAAAAAGAGGTCAATCTGTTGCTGACCGTGCACTTACGCAGCGTGAACTCAATGCCGGATATCCAATCGGTCAGAACTGGCTGTTGGCGCGTTTGATGTCCATCAGGGAGACGTGCTCGTTGCGGTAACGGGCCTCCGGATTCTTCTCGCCGTTGCTCAGAAGCGGGTTGTTCCCGTCCTTCACGAACTGGATCGCCTTCTGGGGACAGTTCTGGATGCAGGCGAAACAGAACTCGCAGTCGCCCGTTGTCTTCACGCCCTGCGGCGTCAGACTGTAGTTGCCGCGCGGGCAGACATCCACACATGCGCCGCAGCCTATGCAGGCTTCCGTAAGGGTGAAACAGTCCTGGCTCTGCATGACGAAGCCAGTCTCAGGATCTATGCCCGACCGTTCCAGAAAGCCATGGTGCTGCTGTCTCTCCTCCTCCGTCACAGGCTCATGCCAATGGCGACGGGCCGCGATATCCGCCGAAATCTTCTTCAGATTTTCCGGAATATGCTTGTCGATCGCCATCTGTTCGTTCATGTCGAAGTTCGGGAGCCAGTTGTCCACCATTATCAACGTGTTGATATAGTCGAACGGCACGCCGGCCTGCCGCGAGATCTTGTCCCATATCTCCACGGCGTTGCATTTACGGTTGCCGTATGTCAGGACAGCATACTTGTAATCAGCCTTAAGTTTGGCTTTCTCCAGAAACCGACGCACCATGTTGGGCGGCATATGCCCGTAGATGGGATAGACAATTCCGATCTCGTCAGCCTCGATATCGAATTTCTGCCGACTCATCAGTTGGGGAATGCTAAGCAGTTCCGCATCGCGGCCCCCTAACTGACGGGCCACGTACAGGCAGTTGCCCGTACCGGTGAAATACAGTATCACACGTTTCATATCCTTTTTATCGCACGATGTCAATGAAAGCAATCCTGAGGAGTACGCCAAAGCCCCGGCCATAGCGACACCCATCCGTTTCAATGCCATCCTTCTTGTTATCCTGTTGTCAGTTCCGAATATAAAATCTTTCATAGATTCCTATTATAATGCAAAATTACAATGAATTCTGTATCCAGAGATATCCGGTTTTACGGATTATGCTATAATCTTTACGGATTAGGGGATCCATCACCGGAACAGTCATATGGCACGCTCCAGACGGAGCAGATATTCCTTGACGTCAAGTCCGCCGCCGTAGCCGGTCAGTGAACGGTCGCTGCCGATCACACGGTGGCACGGAGCGAAGAGGGATATGGGGTTGGCTCCGTTGGCATTGGCTACAGCCCGTACGGCCCTCGGCATCCTGATCCGCCGAGCCATCTCCCCGTACGAGATGGTCTCTCCATAAGGGACAGTCAAAAGGGCATCCCATACCTTCTTCTGGAAATCCGTGCCGGCAAACAGCAACGGCAGGTCAAACTCCTGTCGTTGCCCGGCAAAGTATTCATCCAGTTGGATGACAGCTCTGTCCAGCACTGGAGATGTGCCGTCAACGAACTCCGCGTCAAGGTTCCGGCGCAGCCTGCGCTCCGCCTGACCGCGATGCTGGCCGGTCATCCAGTCGCACATGCACAGCCTCTCGCCCATCGACCCCAGCGCCAACGTCCCGCACGGCGCCTCATAACGCCTCGTGACTATCACATTATTTCCCTTCATATTACCATAAACGTCCCGCCGATGCCGGACCGTATACATGCAAATGGAAGATTGAATCGTTATCATCCATTACAGTATGCTTTTTAGCGTATGAAACCGAGGGAGGCGCCCATGTGGACATGGACGCCTCCCGTGATGGTCTATGCATCGGCCTTATCGGGCCACGCGCATTGACTTGACTGTCTTGACAGTGCCGTCGCTGTACACGATGCGGCAGATCACCGGTCCGTCGCAGGTCGGATCCACAGCGTAGCCCTGGAGGTTGTAATAGGTACGCGAGGCCTCCTCTCTGAGAGTCTCGGCTGAGTGTATGCCGGAGTCCGAGCTCGTCACGATCTCGCTGCAGAGTTCCTTGCCTTCCTCGTTGATGTAAACCGACTGTACTCCGCAGCCCTCCGCCGGAAGCTCGCTGCTGAAGAACAGATCATGGTAGGTACCGCTGCAGAAGATGCTGTAGTTGTCATACAGACCGAAGGGAACATTCACCATGACTTCACTGAGCCCGAGGTACGGATACTCATCCGGCGTAAACGTATATGCCTCGCCATTTAAATATATACGATAATACAACCGATCCGTATCAAGCACGCAACCATCGTCATCAACGGTGGGAATATTGAAAGACATTGTTCCTGCTTCGAAATAGTCATCGTAAGGCACTACTTCAAGGTTGTAAGGCTTGGCCGGGGGCGTTTCGATATTACGGTTCTGCTTATAGATGGACACTCCTTCATAAAGTGTCAGCAGGTAATAGTCCTCGGGCATCGAGCAGATCGCGTATCCGTCGCGGAGCGTGAGTTTTTTCCCTTCGGCGTCATAATCGAACACCGCCTCCTCCGTAGGGTTCCCCCCTACCATAATCTCAAGATCCTCGTCATATTCGAGTGTCGATCCCCAGATATAGGAGTAGTATGCGATGTCTCCGTTGATGCCGATGTAGGATCCGGAGGGTATTGTCACCTTTCCATCGGATATCTTTCCCTTGACCCACGCGTCCTTCACGCCACGGTCGATTCCCTGGATATACATGTCGTCTCCATCGATGGCTATGTTTATCAATGCATCCTCATAGGGGTCATGGAACAGCCACTTGTCCATGACGGCTCCATCCGGGGGTGTGACTCCGTTGGATCCCTGACGCGGAGTCAGCTTTATGTCGCGGTCGCCGTATCCGAGCCACGCGTATCCGGTCTGGCCGGTTGGATTTCCGTCTATATCGGCAAGCTCGCCGTAAGCCGCGAGACCAAGCAGCAACTCGGGGTCAGCCGCCTCATAACCGGAATCCGTCTTCTTCAATACATATTTCATGTCGTCGTTCGCGACATAGGTGGCGCGTCCCGAATCATCCACCACCAGTTTCATGGGAAGCATGTACATCTTTACATACTCATCCGTCCAATCGTCATACTCGTCATAGATGAATTGCGGTCCTTCGATCACGATGGAGCCATCGGCATCGTAACTTCCTTTCAGATAACTCAGCAAGGTAAAGTCAGACAATGGGTTGGCGAAATAGAGCGTACCGTCGGCGGCATCATACACCTGACGTACCACCGACCCCATGATGTCGTTACGATGCAGCCCCTCATAATCGTTCATGAATTCCGTGCAGTTGCGGCTGAAGAGACTCTCCTCTCCCGCGGGGACCTCAAAGATGATCTCGGCATCTTCATCGGGCGGTGTCACGGCTTTGCACACCTTATAAAGAGGTGTGGCGTCCTGCGGCATCGCGTTGGCTGGAAGCGCCAGGAACGCGATTGCCGCCAAAAGTAGATTTTTTGTCATATGCATTAGAGTGTTGTTAATGTCGGTGTCCACACGCCGGTCAGGAAGACATGCCGGATTCACACGACAAAGGTAATCATTTTTTCCGAATGAATTACTTTTTTTTTGTAAAATTATTTATCGCTGTATCCATTGGATTGTCCAGGATCATATCCGATATGGCTGTGGCCCGCGACAGGAATAAAACCGCATGAAATACGTTATTTCTGTATGACCGAACCGGGTATTCATGGATAAGTTTCAGGACGAGAACAGTTACAGCACCATATTGAAGCGCATCTCCGCATTCGGCGGAGTACAGGCGTTCAATATACTTGTCACCCTGGTGCGTGGCAAGTTCGTGGCCCTGTTCCTTGGGCCTGAAGGCATGGGACTCTCTTCATTGTTCATGTCATCCACCTCCACCCTGCAGCATTTCGGAAGCCTTGGCCTGAACCTCGCGCTGGTCAAGGAAGTGGCCGCATCGCGTGATGACCGGAGCCGTCTTTCCAGAATAATCGGAATCGCCTTGCGTCTCATTGTGCTTACCTCCATCCTTGGAGGAGTGGCGTGTATGGTCCTGTCGCCCTGGCTGAGCTATTGGAGTTTCGGCAACTACGCATATACAGGCAGTTTCCTCGTTTTAGGGATATTCGTGGCGCTTTCAATCGGGGGCGCCGGGTTATTGTCCCTATTGCAGGGAATGTCGGAGGTGAAGAGACTTTCCAAAGCCTCGCTTGTCGGCGGACTGGCAGGATTGTTCGTAGGCGTTCCGCTATATTATTTCTTCGGGAACAAGGGAATCGTTCCGGCCATAGTGCTGATGGGCCTCGCCATGTTCCTGTTCTATTACATATCGTTCCGGCAGGCCGTGGATTATGACCGGACGGATATAAAGGTCAGGGCCCATATCCCGCTGGTCAGGAAACTGCTGTCGCTTGGTATTGTGCTGATGGCGGGCAATCTGGCAGGAACAGCAGTCAATTATGCGATAAACGCCTTTATCCGCGCATATGGCGATATTGACAACGTCGGGTTGTTCCAGGCGGCCAACTCCCTGACAAATCAATATATCGGAATTGTCTTCAGCGCGATGGCGATGGATTATTTTCCTCGGTTATCGGCTGTAGTGACAGATTCGGTGAAAATGAGGCTGGTGGCAAACAGACAGGCAGAAGTGGTCATCCTGATGGTCACCCCGCTTGTGTTGCTGCTTACGCTTACGGCTCCATGGGTGATTCGGCTGTTGCTGTCGAAGGAGTTCCTGGCAATCACCGATCTGACCCGCTGGCTCGGTGCCGGAGTCCTGCTGCAGGCCGTGTCCTTCCCGTTAGCCTATATGTTCGTGGCAGGGAACAACAAGAAGGCTTATATCTGGATCGAGATTGTAATGTCCAACATTGTATGGCTTGTCTGTAGCGTCGGCCTATATTATTGTTTTTCCCTGATTGGACTGGGAATCAGCCTGGTCGTCAGAACGGGGATAGATATTGTCGTTGATTACACCGCAGTCAGGAAAATCTATGGCTTCCGATACACCGGAGAATGCCTGCGGACATTGGCCGTGTGTCTGGCTTGCGGATCCGCCGGGGTCATAATGTCCCTCTCCATGGACAGCCTGTTCAACTGGTATGTTCTTGCCGTCAGCCTGCTGTCCGTCACTTATTCATCGATAAAACTGAAGAAGAAACTTAGGCAGTCGCGACAGGAGTCGGCCGAGTAGCGGAAATACCTGCAACAAGAACCGAAAAATCCACAACCCGCCAATCATGACAATCCCATAATTCTGCAATGATATAACCTAACGGCGGGAGCGGTAGGCGCGGGGCGAGAGACCCATGATCTTGGTGAATAGGCGGGAGAAGTAGAAGGGGTCGTCGATGCCGAGCTTCAGGCTGATCTGGTTCAGCCTGAGGGTGGTGGTGTCCAGCAGCTGGCAGGCACGGCGCACCTTAAGCAGGTTGAAATAGTTCAGCGGCGAATGCCCCGTCCGCTCCTTGAAGATGGCCGAAAGACGCGAGGTGGAAAGTCCGGCGAAATCGGCCACCTCCTTCAGAGTCAGCCGCCGCTCGATGTTCTCCGTGAAATAATGCATCACCTGGTCCGTGACCTCCTGCTCCGCGCCGACGGCACCGGCACCGGCGGTACAGAACTGCTGAAGATAGCGGACCGTGGCCAGATAGTGCTGGAACGACGCCATGGCATAACGCAGGCTTTCCAGCGCAAATGAACTCTGCAGCGACTTCATGATCTCGCCGAACAGGTCCGTGCGCACCGTGATCCGCGAGTCGCTGCCGGGAGCGATGTCGCGCGGCTCAAGACATCCTTCGGCATAATACCCGGCAAGCGTGCCACGGAAATGTATCCAGTAGATTGTCCAGGGACTATCGGCATCGGCGGCGTAGGTATGCGGCACATTGGCCGGCAGGATGAAATACTGATGCCGATGCACCGCGTGTCTCCGGCCATCCACCTCGTACCATCCCGTGCCGTCCATACAATAGATGAACACATATTCCTGAATCGTGTCCCTCCGGCTCCGGTAATGATGCTCGGCATGCGGATAATACCCTATGTCTGTAATGAACAACGTGGAGGCCATCGGATCCTGCTCCATCATCCTGACTATGGCCTGCGGCAGCACTATGGCCTGCTCCCCCCTGAACCCTTCCTTGAGTCTCATATCCATGGTATCGAATGCTGCTGATCAGAACTGTACCGCAAATTTACTAAAAAAATCCTCAGATTTTCACACCGGCAGAATAAAAATCAAGGCCAATGTCCTGATCCTCCTTGACAAAGTGAAAAAACTGGTTCCCGAACTCTCTCAGGCCGAATCATTTCCGGCCCTCCAGGCCGGCTGATATGCTTCCGGCCGCAATGTAACAAGTCGTTAATGAAATATCCGGACATGCAATAATATTGTCCATGTTTTTTCAAGAAGAAATCATTTTACGGTTGCCGGAATAGCGGTAATTTTGCACAACTTTTAAAACCGACTGAAATCATGGAAAACTTCAACAAAGGATTCATCTACTTCATCTGCATGGTGTCGGCTATGGGCGGACTGCTGTTCGGATACGACTGGGTGGTGATCGGAGGCGCCAAACCATTTTACGAGGTATTCTTCGGAATCACCGATTCCCCCTCACAGCAGGGCATAGCGATCTCGATCGCATTGGTTGGCTGTCTGCTCGGCGCCATGACCTGCGGAATGCTGGCCGACCGTCTTGGACGCAAACTGCTGCTGATTCTCTCGGCCATATTGTTCCTGGTATCGGCTTATTTCACCGGAGCCGTCAATGACTTCAACATATTCCTGATCGCACGCTTCATCGGCGGTATCGGCATCGGACTGGCCTCGGGACTGTCGCCGATGTACATCGCCGAAGTCGCACCCGCCAAAATCCGAGGCAAATTGGTGTCACTCAACCAGATGACCATAGTCATCGGCATTCTGGCGGCGCAGATAGTCAACTGGCTTCTGGCCGAGCCGATGCCTGCCGGAACAACCGTAGCTCCGCTCGACTCATGGAACGCGCAGAGCGGATGGCGCTGGATGTTCTGGGCCGAGGCCATTCCCGCCGCGGCATTCCTGCTGCTGGTGGCATTCATCCCTGAAAGTCCCCGCTGGCTGATAATGCGCGGCAACCTCGACAAGGCCCGCGCCATACTGACACGTATCAACGACCGGCGATATGCCGACAACGAGATCAACGCCGTCATCGCCGGCGACAATGCCGAGAAGGGGCAGGGCGGCATGAGCATGCTGCTGAGCCGGCCCTTCCGACGCGTGCTGCTGCTCGGCATCGTCATCGCCGTGTTCCAGCAGTGGTGCGGCACCAACGTCATCTTCAACTACGCGCAGGAGATCTTCGCAAACGCCGGATACGACCTGGGCGAGATGCTGTTCAACATCGTCCTGACCGGTGTGGTCAACGTGGTCTTCACAATAGTGGCCATCTACACCGTGGACCGTCTGGGACGCCGCAGGCTGATGCTGTGGGGAGCAGGCGGACTGTGCCTGATCTACGCCACGCTCGGCCTCTGCTATTTCCTCCACGTCACCGGATTCTTCATGGTCATCCTGGTTGTCGCGGCCATAGCCTGCTACGCCATGACCCTTGGCCCCATCACCTGGGTGCTGATAGCCGAGATATTCCCCAACAAGGTCCGCGCCACAGCCGTGGCCACCTGCACTTTCTTCCTGTGGATCGGATCATGCACGCTGACCTACTCATTCCCCTTCCTGAACGCATCCCTGGGCAGTTATGGAACATTCTGGACCTATGCGTTGATCTGCGCAGCCGGATTCCTGTTCTTCAAGGCACGTTGCCCCGAGACCAAAGGGAAGTCGCTGGAGCAACTTGAGAACGAACTTGTGGACCATCAGGACAAACATTGAATCTTACAATCATGCGCAAACACATAACACCATTCCTACTCTCGCTTCCGCTGCTGGCGGCAGCGCAGACCATTGACCTGGGGGGGAAATGGACCGTCCATCTGCCATCCGGCACCTCCGCACAGGCGACACTGCCCGGCACGCTCGACATGAACGGCGTGGGCCAGCCCAACACACTTATTCCATCGATGGATAAGCCTCAGCTGCTGAGGCTGACCCGCAGGGTGTCATACATCGGACCCTGCACATACACACGGCAAATAGACATACCCGCAGACATGGCCGACCGGCCACTGCGCCTCAAGATGGAGAGGGTACTGTGGAAAAGCACCCTGGAGGTGGACGGCAAACCGATAGCGCAGGAGAACCACAGCCTCACCACACCGCATTACTTCGACATCCCGCCTCTGTCCAAGGGAGGACATACTTTCGCCATCACGGTGGACAACAGCAAACAGTACGACATCTCGACCGGCGACCTGTGTCACTCCTACACCAACGACACGCAGACCATGTGGAACGGAGTGCTGGGCGACTTCTCCCTGTCCGTCATCCCGGCAATCCAGATCGAGAATGTCCAGGTATATCCGGACCTTGACAAAGGAGGCGTCGAGGTGCGCCTCACCGTCAACAACAGCGGACGCGAGAAGCGGAGCAGATTCGGATTCAAGGTCAACGAAAAGGACTCACGCAAGAACATGGCCGACATAAAGACCTCCTTTAAAGTTCCGGCAGGAAAATCAGTGTTCAAGCAATTCTTACCGATCAAGGATGCCAGACTATGGAGCGACCTTACTCCCGAGCTGTACTCCCTGACGGTGACGGATGGCAAGGCGTCGAAGGATGTGACATTCGGAATGCGCGAGGTATCGACCCGTGGCAAGGACATGCTGGTGAACGGCCGCAGGGTATTCCTGCGCGGCACCCTGGACTGCTGCGTCTTCCCCCTGACAGGCGTGCCGCCGACCGACAAGGCTGGCTGGATCAATGAGATGCAGACACTCCGCGACTGGGGATTCAACCATATACGCTTCCATTCCTGGTGTCCTCCAGAAGCAGCCTTCCAGGTGGCCGACAGCCTGGGGATGTACATCCAGACCGAACTTCCGGTATGGTCGCTTAAGATCGGCGACGATCCGGCCGTGACGGAATTCCTGACCGATGAGTTCCGCAGGATGTCGGAACAGTACGGCAACCATCCCTCGTGGATCATGTCTACCTGCGGCAACGAGCTGCAGCACGATTTCAACACCCTCAACGGCATGGTGAAGGAGATGAGGGAACTGGACCCCCGCCATCTCTACGCCGCCACGTCCTTCACCTTCGAGAAGGGACACGGCGGCCATGCGGAGCCTTACGACCAGTTCCTCGTGACCCAATGGACCGATGACGGCTGGGTACGCGGACAGGGAGTGTTCGACGAAGAGACGCCGGCGTTCGACCGCAACTATGCCTCCTCAATGGGATGCGTCAGCGTACCGTTGGTCTCACATGAGATCGGCCAGTACGCCGTATATCCCGACATAACGGAAATCGGCAGGTACACCGGTGTCCTGGATCCGCTGAACTTCAAGGCAATCAAGAACGACCTTGCCAGGAAGGGACTGCTTGACAAAGCCGGAGACTATCTTGACGCCACGGCTAAGTTCGCCAAGATCCTCTATAAGGAGGAGATCGAACGAGCCCTCAAGACTCCCGGTTTCTCGGGCGTACAGTTGCTCGGCATCCAGGACTTCCCCGGACAAGGAACGGCCCTGGTTGGCCTGATCAACTCGTTCTGGGAAAGCAAGGGTGTAGTCAGTGCCGAAGAATTCAGCCGATTCAATGCCCCGGTCGTGCCGCTGGCAGACTTTCCGAAGGCCGTCTACACCGCTTCCGATATGTTCCGCGCCGACATCAGCGTAGCCAACTACGGCGCCGGCGACCTGACAGACGGCGACCTGACATGGACACTCACGGATGAGGCAGGACATATGAAGTCCGGCTCAATCCACTATAGGTCATTGCCTCAGGGCGAGGTGTCGACAGTGGATTCCATCGCTGTAAGTCTGGAAGACTTCGCCAAGCCGTCCAAACTGACCCTGAGCGTGAACGTCCCCGGAGAATCGCGTGGCAACAGCTGGAACATCTGGATATATCCCGAAATCAAGACTCCCGATTATGGTTACGTTACCGTCACATCCTCCCTCCAGGATGCCATGCAGGCTTTGGAGAATGGTAAAAAGGTTCTGTTCATGCCTGAACGGTCAAAGGTAAACGGCATCGAAAGCAAATTCCTGCCGGTGTTCTGGAGTCCGGTGCATTTCCCGAAACAGGCAGGAGGCATGGGTGTCCTTGCCGACTCCGACCATCCCGCCCTGCAGGGATTCCCTAACGACTGCCACAGCGACTGGCAGTGGTGGGTACCGGCCAAGAACGCATCGGTCATGAAACTCGATTCCATCACCGACAGGACCACCGGCCGCGACATCGAGCCGATCATCGGTGTGATCGACAATTTCCTGCACAACCGCCGTCTGGGCTATCTGTTCGAGTCCCGGTGCGGCAACGGCAGACTGATGGTCTCGTCAATCGACCTGACCGTAGACAGTCCTGAAATGAAATCGCTCCTCGCGGGAATACTGAGATACATGAATTCCGACTTGTTCGCGCCGGAGGATGAAATCAGCCCCGAAACCCTCGGAACAATCATCTCCGGCACAGACAACGATACAAAGACAACGTCAACCTCCATTTACGAATAAATTCAAATTATGGTCAAGGCCTGGAAAGAAACAGTAATAATCCCCACTTACGAAGTCGGGGAGCCGGAAAAGAATCCGATTTTCCTTGAGAAACGTGTATATCAAGGCTCCAGCGGTGTGGTTTACCCCTACCCTGTGATCGAGTCGATCGCAGACGAGAAGACTGACCACGCATGGAACGCCGTGTTCCTGGAGAACGAGTACATCAAGGTGATGATCCTGCCGGAATTGGGCGGACGCGTGCAGATGGCGTACGACAAGATCAAGCAGCGTCACTTCGTATATTACAATCATGTCATAAAGCCGGCGTTGGTAGGTCTGGCGGGTCCCTGGATCTCGGGGGGCATCGAGTTCAACTGGCCGCAGCACCACCGTCCCAGCACCTATATGCCTGTGGACAGCACAATACAGGAGAATGCCGACGGCTCCGTCACCGTCTGGGTCAGCGAGATGGAGCGGATGTTCCATCAGAAGGGTATGGCGGGATTCACGCTGCGTCCCGGATGCGCGTATCTGGAGATAAAAGGCGTTCTGTACAACCGCACCGACGTGCCGCAGACCTTCCTGTGGTGGGCCAATCCCGCCGTGGCCGTCAACGACCATTACCGCTCCATATTCCCGCCGGACATCAACGCCGTGTTCGACCACGGAAAGCGCGCCGTCAGTTCCTTCCCCATAGCCACCGGCACCTACTACAAGATGGACTATTCCGCCGGAGTGGACATCGCCAACTATAAGAACATCTTCGTGCCCACCTCATACATGGGCGTGAATTCCCGCTTCGACTTCGAGGGTGGCTATGAGAACGACACGCAGGCCGGGATGCTCCATGTGGCCAGCCATCATGTATCCCCCGGCAAGAAGCAGTGGACATGGGGCAACGGCGACTTCGGCCGCGCATGGGACCGATGTCTTACCGATGACGACGGGCCGTACATCGAGCTCATGGCCGGTGTCTACACCGAGAACCAGCCGGACTTCACATGGCTCATGCCGTACGAGGAGAAGGAGTTCACACAGTATTTCCTCCCCTACCGCGAGCTCGGCTCGGTCAAGAACGCCAGCAAGGACCTGTTGATGAACATCGACCCCGTGGATGGCGGCAAGGTTCGTCTGAAGATTTTCGCCACATCGCGCCAGACAGTAATCCTGCGTCTCACTGGCGATGACGGCACCGTGTACCTGAATCAGGAAGTCACCGTGACTCCCGAGCGGATATATGACGAGACAATTGATGTCAAGGGCGCGGCATTCGACGCGCTGACCCTTGACATACAGAAGGATGGCCGCACCGTTCTGGACTGGCACGCCGAACCGGACGAGATCCGTCCCATCCCCGACGCCGCCGAGGCCGCGCTGCTGCCCGGGCAGATCAAGACCGTGGAGCAGCTGTTCCTGACCGGTCTGCATCTGGAGCAGTACCGTCATGCCACCTACTCGCCCGTTGACTACTATGAGGAGGGACTGCGCCGCGATCCCGACGACGTGCGCTGCAACAACGCCATGGGACTGTGGCACATCCGAAAGGGTCGCTTCGACCTGGCCGAGCAGTACCTGACCAAGGCGGTGCGAATCCTGCAGAAACGCAACCCCAACCCCTACGACGGCGAACCGATCTACAACTTAGGACTGGCCCTGAAGTACCAGGGACGTTACGACGAGGCTTACAGCCGCTTCTACAAATCGACATGGAACGGAGCATGGCAGGATGCCGGATACTTCGAGTGCGCCCAGATCAGCTGCCGCCGCGGCGACCTGAAGGAGGCGCTGTACGAGGTGGACCGCTCGCTGCTCCGCAACTGGCATTCTCCGAAGGCCCGCGCCCTGAAGGCTGCGATCCTCCGCAGACTCGGCCGTGACGCCGAAGCCTTGCAGCTGTGCCGTGAGTCACTGGAACTGGACCGCTTCAACTACGGATGCCGCTTCGTGGAATATATGATCCGGCCGGACGCAGGGAACCTGGATGAGATTGTGGCTCTGATGCACGGCAACGCCCATAATTACGACGAGGCCGCGCTGGACTTCTGCAACGCCGGACTGTGGCAAGAGGCCGAGACGGTTTGGCAGACCGCCATAGACAACGGGGCCGTCACTGCCATGACATATTACTACCTTGGCAGGTGCCGTCTGCAGGCCGGAGACGAAGAGGGAGCGCGCAGGGCCTTCCGCCAGGGACGCGGGGAATGTCCCGATTTCGTGTTCCCGAACCGTCCGGAGGCCATTCTGGCACTCAATGCCGCGTTGGCAATGAATCCCGAAGACGCCCACGCGCACCACTATCTGGGCAACCTGTATTACGACAAACGTCAGTACGACCTGGCGCAGGCGCATTGGGAGGAGGCCGCAAGGCTGGATCCTGAGTTCCCAACCGTATGGCGCAACCTGGCGCTGGTGTATTACAACAAGCGCAACGATTCCGTCAAGGCTCTGGAGGCGATGGAGAAGGCGTTCAGCCTCGACCCGACCGACTCGCGCATCCTGATGGAACTGGACCAGCTGTACAAGAAGCTGCAGCGTCCTCATTCGGAGCGTCTGGCATTCCTGCGGCGCTATCCGGAACTTGTGGAGCGACGCGATGACCTGGCATTGGAAGAAATAACCCTTCTGAACCAGACGGGTCATTATGCCGAGGCCATGAAGCGTCTGGACGGCCGTCAGTTCCATCCGTGGGAAGGCGGCGAAGGCAAGGTTCCGATGCAGTATCAGACATCCCGCGTGGAACTGGCCAAAGAGATGATCGCCGACGGACGCCATGCCGATGCCGTGAGACTGCTGGAGGAATGCCTGGTCTATCCACACAACCTGGGCGAGGGCAAACTTTACGGAGCCCAGGAGAACGACTTCTACTATCTCCTTGGCGTCTGCAACCGTGCCCTGGGCAATGAGGATGAGGGCCGCCGTTGCTTCTGTCAGGCCACAGCAGGCCCGACCGAGCCGGCAGCCGCGATGTACTACAACGACGCGAAACCGGACAAGATCTACTATGCCGGCCTGGCGTTCCGCGCCCTGGGCGACGAGAACAAGGCCCGCGCCTGTTTCAACCGTCTGGTAGGCTACGGCAAGCAGCACCTGCACGACAAGGTGGTGATGGACTACTTCGCCGTATCGCTGCCCGACCTGCAGATATGGGACGGCAGCCTGGACGAAGCCAACCGCATACACTGCCACTATATGCTGGCGTTAGGTTACGCAGGGCTTGGCGACATGGCCCACGCCGACGCACACCTGAAGGCTGCCGAGACCATCAACATCAACCATCAGGGAGTCCAGTCCCTGAAGACCTTGCTCCGCCTGAAGTCTTCGAATCGACTCTGATACAATAATCATACCTAAACATCAAGACACTCCGAAGGTGTCGCAGAACCGCCTGACTGTAGGGACGTGCCTTTGGCACATTGGCTTAATATTTTGATTACCAATCAAACATCCCTAAGGGACACCCCTACAGCCAATGGTTTTGCAACACCCTCGGAATTTTTATTCACGTCACCATAGCACGATTAATATATTTTAATATTATTTGCTATTTCGTATATAATTTTAACTCTAATTTGATATTATAGTACATAATTAATGTTATTTAGGAATCTCATATTTCAAAATCTTCACAAAAAGTTTTGCCAATTCAAGCTTTAGTTATAATTTTACCGACTAAACACCCCGCAATTTTATCCGCCGGGCTTGTAAGGCGGCAAGGGTGTGCCCCAAAATAGAAAACCAATATACAACATTATTATCATGTCAACAAAAGCAACTGCTCCCAAGGGGAAACTCGGAGTCATGGTGGTAGGTCTCGGTGCCGTCAGCACGACCTTCATGACGGGCGTCCTGATGGCCCGCAAGGGTCTGGCCAAGCCGGTAGGCTCGATGACCCAGTACGACAAGATCCGCGTAGGCCGTGGCGCTGACAAGAAGTACCTGCACTACAAGGACATCGTTCCGCTGGCCGACCTGAACGACATTGAGTTCGCGGCCTGGGACGTATATCCCGCCAACGCATACGAGAGCGCGATCAACGCCGAGGTGCTGAAGGAGAAGGACATAGAGCCGGTAAAGGATGAACTGGAGAAGATCGTGCCGATGAAGGCCGCCTTCGACCACAACTACGCCAAGCGTCTGGAGGGCGACAACATCATGGACGCCAGGACCCGCTGGGAGATGGTGGAGCAGCTCCGCAAGGATATACGTGACTTCAAGGAGAAGAGCGGCGTGGAGCGCGTTGTAGTGCTGTGGGCCGCATCGACCGAGGTCTATGTACCGGTTGACGAGAAATATCACGGCTCGATGGCTGCCCTGGAGGCCGCCATGAAGGCCGACGACCGCGAGCATGTCGCCCCCTCCATGTGCTACGCATACGCCGCGCTGGCCGAGGGAGCTCCCTTCATCATGGGTGCCCCGAACACCACCGTCGATATTCCCGCCATGTGGGAGATGGCCGACAAGACCGGCATGCCAATCGCCGGCAAGGACTTCAAGACCGGCCAGACGCTGGTCAAGTCCGGGTTCGCCCCCATCATCGGCACCCGTTGCCTGGGCCTGAACGGATGGTTCTCCACCAATATCCTGGGCAACCGCGACGGTCTGGTGCTGGACGAACCCGCCAACTTCCGCACAAAGGAGGTTTCGAAACTGTCCACGCTGGAGAGCATCCTGGTTCCCGAAGACCAGCCTGACCTGTACGGCGCGAACTGCGGCGGCGCGGAGCCGGGCGGACACCAGGGATACTACCACAAGGTGCGCATCAACTACTATCCCCCCCGTAACGACAACAAGGAGGGATGGGACAACATCGACATCTTCGGATGGATGGGCTACCCCATGCAGATCAAGATCAACTTCCTGTGCCGCGACTCCATCCTGGCCGCGCCCCTCTGTCTGGACCTGGTGCTTCTGAGCGACCTGGCGATGCGCGCCGGACGCAAGGGCACACAGCGCTTCCTGAGTTTCTTCCTGAAAAGCCCGATGCACGACTACACCAAGGGCGAGGTGCCGGTAAACCACCTGTTCAAGCAGTACACCATGCTGAAGAACGCCATCCGCGAGATGGGAGGCTACGAGGCCGACGAGGAAATCGACTGATTGACCTATCGGCATACTGGCCTGGCACCAGCATAGAATCAAACGAGACACGGATGCATCACGCACCGTGTCTCGCTTCTTGATTCCTTCCCGTGGGAAGGATCTTCTACCAACAACATTTATAACCTTACAAAATCTATCTTGCGATGGGGAATGCCGAGATCCTCAGTCTTGCTGCTCCCATAGGAATCAGCCGTATGGTCTCGGCGTCAGGGCTGCGGGGCGCGAATCGGTCGGGGAGTTCGTCGGTCATTCCAGTGGCATCGTATCCCCATGAGGGTATCCTCACCCCCTTGGCGGTGAAGGCCAGGGGACATTTATCGGCAGCGAACGGATTGTCATCGGCCGGCCACGCACGTTCATGCACCTGCAGGTCCTGCGGCATATTGCGGGCGTTGACCTTCAACGCATAGTTCCAGTCCGAACCTGGCTTCAGCACATAACTGGGCCATCGCGAGGCATCCACACCCTCCTGCCAGTGTGAGTCATCCTGAACGAACGCCTTGTCACGGCTGTCGTGGGCCTCCACCCGCTCATCTATCTTCAATGACAGCGTCAACGGACCGTAGTTCACGCTCACGCTGTTCTTATTCTCTTCCCAGACCCTTGAGCTGATGTTCATCGGGAAATGCAGTCCCACCTTGTCGCCCGGCTTCCATCTGCGGGTCACGCGGAGATACCGGCCGGCGATGTCTGATACATCTAACTTTTTGCCATTGACCTTGACCACAGTGCCGTCAGCCCACGAGGGAACACGTATATAGAGAGGGAATTCCACCTCCTTTTCCGGGTTGACAGTCAACAGGACATTACCCTCGAACGGATAGCGGGTCTCTTCCACAAGTCTGACCGGCGTTCCGTCAGCACCTGCCTTGGCTTCGGTCTCGTTGGCTGCATATAGTGTCAACGCCAATCCGTTGTCTCCGGTAGCCATGACCAGATGCTCGGCGAAGTACGGCCAGCCCATGCCGTGGTTGTGCTGGCAGCAGCGGCTGGAGAATGGGCTCATGGACAGCATGCCGCGCAGATTATTGTCTATGCTGGGTCCATGCAGTTTCTCATCGCTGATGGCCATGTTGGCGGAGGTGATGTAGCGCAGGGCCTTCATGTCCTGTGTCATGGCGGCTGGGAATGTATTGAACGCCACATCCTCGCAGTGGTCCGCCCAGGACGGGTCTCCGGTGAACCGCAGCATCAGTTCGTCGCTGGCCATCTGCTCCACCACGGCGCACGTCTCGGCGCCGTTGCGCGGATCGGAATATGCCTCGCGTGCGTTTTCGTCGGCTGCGTACATTCCGCCCGGCATCTTGCCGTAACGCTTGCGCATTTCGTAGAAGGCGTTGTAGGAAGCCTGACGCATTGCAGGATCTCCGTTGTACATGAAATAGGTGGCCGGTTCGCGGAAGCCCTGGGCCACGTTGACGCCATGCCAGTTGGGCAGCGTCCCCTTGCGGCTCCAGTCCGAGGTGTTGCGGTGCAGTTTGTCCATCAGCGGCAGTATTGATGCGTCACCCGTCTCGTTGTAGAGCCACAAGACGCTCCACATATTGTCGCCGCCGCGCTTCTGTTCCCATAAGCCCTCCAGAAATTTATCGTCCGGCTGCTTCATTTCCCATTTGAAGTAATTGGTCATCGCAGGAAGCACACGCGGGTCCCCGGTGGCCTCGTGGTAAGTCTGCAGCGCCCATAGCATCACCATCTGCGCCCACACCTCGGGCTTGTCGCCCTCGTTGTTGCGCGGCCCCAGGAATCCGTCAGGCTTCACATTGTCCAGAACGGCGTCAAACCACACCTGGGCCTCTTTCTTCATGTCGGCGTCATCGAGTATATATGCCAGCGAACTGTAGCCACGCAGCCAGTAAGGCACCTCCTCCCAGCCATGGTCACCCTGATCGGACAGCCACTGGTTGTTGTTTTTGTCGAGCCATGCGCTGATTGAAACTAAGTGACCGTTGAGGCCGTCTCGCTGCAGTTCCAGACATCTACGCAGCCAGCCCTTGGGCTGCACCTTGCAGACCGGCAGCTTGATCAGCGGAGACTGCTGCAGCGGCTTCCGGAATCCATGATAACTGACATTGTCACCCACTCCGGGAGTATCTACAACCGTCACCGACATATCCGCACCGATGCGCTTCTGACCGACGCGCGAGTCGCCTTGGCCAACGCCGGAGTGACCGTTGCCACGTCCGTACGCGCCACCGATTGCCAGCACGGCAAACACCGCTACAAATATTCCCTTCAAGTATTTCATGCTGTTGTCGAATCCGGTTTATGGTTTTCCACTTGCCCGTTACATTTAAGGCATGGCAAAATTAACCATCCACTCCTTCAAAACTGTCCACATCCCTGCCAAATCCATATACAACCGTCAATCCAGGCCCATCCTGTAAAGGTTTGTCAGAATTCGACACATCAACCGGATTTTTGTGGAATGAAATAATTTCGTTAATTTTGGGAGTCAATTTAACGCTTTAACAGATATGGGAGTCAATATTCAGTTTTCTCAATCATATCATTGGCTGAATTCCTGGATCCTGGCGAACGTGATTCAACTGGCAACCCAGGATTTCTGTGATCGGTTCGTGGATTACCGTATGGATCCGGGACGGGACATATTCAATTTCCTTCTGCGCAGACGGGCTGATGTCTGGGCCATAGGCAATCCGGATCGCGAGGCAATCTGGCAATTGCGGCTTGACACTCCGCAGTATTCCAACAGTTATCTACATGATGCCGCCAGACACATCCTGGCGCAGAAAAGCAAGTTTGACCCATGACTGGAAAACCGCAATTCCGAAATAGCCGCAAATGCGCTGTTGGTACTTTGTCTCCGAGAGAACAAGATGCTTCAGGCTCAGATCCAGAGCCAACTTGAGAACTTCCGGCAGACCGGCGGCTTCACTGAGAACATGACAGCAGAAAGGCTGGAGGCAAGGAAGACTCAATCTTCCATCACCGGTGCTCCTACCTGTCCCAAATGCGGAAAACCGATGTTCCGAAGGGTACAGAAGAAGGGTCAGATGCAAGGCCGCGAATTCTGGGGTTGCAGCGACTACCCAAACTGCAACGGAACCCTACCGATCAGCAAAACCGACTAATCCTGATTAATCGGGATTTAACTTGATTGATCAAGATTAATCCTGCTAAATCGGGGGTATCCCACTCAATCGTCAAGTGGGGACAGCAGTGACAGGAACCTATCGGTATCCGTTCGCGTACAGTGCCGTCACTTCGGCATAAGTATGTATCTGGCCGTTCCAGTTCCTGTAGTTAGGCACGCTGGCGATGCCGTCACCTAATGGAGTGTATTCCCCAAGCCTGATGTTCAGGCACGGCATCTGTACCGTGACGAGATTCCCGGACTTGTCCTTGACCTCATTGTACCTTGAGCCAAACGAAATGCCGGTGATCTCGTAATACCCCGATATACCTCCGTCATACATCGGCACGAAATACCTGACCCCGGAGATGTCGCCCGACGGCATATACTTCATGGAATAGAATGTGGCTTCGTGATTTGCGAACAGCATATATTCCTGGGAAATCGACTTGTCTCCATTCTTATCCGTCACCAGTTTCTTGATATTGGCGAACAGGAATTTACCCATGCCGTCCGGGCTGTCTACTTGACCCTTCTCGGCACGTGCTGTTTCAAGGCTTCCTGTGGGATCCTCTCCCAGCGTGACCGGAACGATATAGAAATTCTGACCGAGTTTGGCCTTTAACCTTTCGTTGTCCTCCGGATAGGATTTGTCAAGAGCAAGCGAGAATACCGGACGGTCACCGTAAGGACGGAACGTCTTGCCGAGAGTTTCCTGAAAATGCGTTTTGAAATATTCCGAGGCATCCACGTCCGGATGGGCGGCCATGGCATAGAAATCGAATTTCTCTTTCAGCATATCCTGCACCGCACTGCGGAACTTGTCACGAACGCTGCGTTTCCATGCGGCCTTCGCCCCGGCGTTATCGCGGGCATAAAGCGCAAGGACGAACAGGAAGTTGACATCGTAATGTGACAGCAACAATGTGTCGCGGTCGTACAGCCGGTTCTTGAATTGACGGCTGACCGGCGGTTGCTCAGGATGCGGAACAGTCCTGTCCTGATACGACAACGTTTCCTTATCGATGGACGCCGAGATGAAGAAATTTGGAATCACATTATACCCCTCGGTCACATCGTCGAACAACTGGATCCGTTCATACGGATTGTTCTTGTCAGCCGTGCCGTTGAGCCAGATATCCAGGTTCCACTGAATCACATTACGGGCATAGGTGTACTGCTTATATATGGATTCCGTACCCAGCGAGTTGCCGATCTTGTAATACTTGGAGTCGCCGATGTAGTATATGTCGTCATCGGGCTTGTCGATCAACAATCCCTCGTAGGTATAGAAATGGTCTACAAGTTTACCATCGTACTGGTCCGCCAGTCCGGGAGGCAACTGGTCATGTGGAACGCCTACCAGTTCATCGATCATGGCCTCGAAAACGATGTGGAACGACTTGACAAGCAGGTACTCGCTTTGCGAGGCAGACATCCGGATCTGATATGCCTTGTCGAAGAATGCATAGCACAAGTCCCACAGTTTTATGGCTGTGTCGGAATAATACTTGTACTTGATCTGACGCAGCCTCCGCGCCCCGTAGCCGTTGATGTACCGCTCGAACTGATTGCCCTTGATGAGTTTGAATCCGAACGGAATTTCCGTCCTGAATCCGAAACGCTCAGCGACATAGTTCAGGATCGAGAAGAATATCACAATCAGGTCCTCGTCGAAATTGACCTGACGTTTCTTGTTAACGGGCCGGAGATAAATCGGCTCATCTCCCTGCACCACTGCCGTCGTCCCGGAGATGGTCTTTCCCCAGTTTATCTTGTTGAAGCCGGAATGAAGGTTCTTCAGGACAAAGGTGAAGAATGAGCGGTTTTCCTTGTTGAAACGGAGCAGGTTCAGGATGACGTCGAGAAGCGTATTGCTTTTCTTTTTGGCACCGTTGCCGTCGCTCTCTATGACACAGCGAAGCACAATGACGTTGTTCTGATGCGTCTCGTTATAGACCACTATCGCACGATGGATCCATACGGCAAACTCATACAGGAACTTCCGCTCATGCGGCTTGAGCCTCTTTTCCTCGTCTTCCTCGCGCTCGTTCTCGTCAAGGTATATCAGCGAGACCGGGTCGTATTTCCCGAAGACCAACCCATGTTCGTCAATCAGGACCTTAGGAAGGACAAAGACGCAATCCCTGATCTTCGGATTATAGTAATACCCTACATAGCACACGGATATCTTGTTGTCGATATCCTGCAAGGTGAACAGACCCTCCAGGACCTCAGCAACATCCTTAGCATCGTACTGGTATTCCTCAATCAGAAGCTTCATTCAACACCTTTAATTTCGATGTTCCAATTCTTTTTCTTTATAGCGTTGACAAGATTAAGAAGAGCATAATACGAGCCATTAGGTCTATTATCTCCCCATCCCTCTTTACTTACATATATTTTCTCTCCGCTACAGTCAAGAACCATCACATAATCTTTTCTGCTGTCAGTTCTTAAATTATGTTCAGTTTCCGTTTGAACAAAATATGAGACTATCTGGCCAAGGCTCTTCCAATCCTGAACAACTTCTTCAGCCGATTTCTGTGAATTGGCTTTAATGTATGCCTTAATGGCTTCCGCAGCGACAGCATTCTGACGTTTAACAGGCACACCATTCACACTATAGTTCCCTTCAACAGATACAGTGCCTGTTGTATTGTCTCCCTGATCTTCAATGTTTGGAAGTTTCATGTTCTTAATGAATTCCGCCAGTTTGTCTCCATCTTCCTTGCCGAAGAAATCGGTGAAACGGAAGGCCTTCTTCACATTGTCATCTTCATACACAAACGGTTCTTCCGTTAGGTCATAATCCTTGAATACATCTGTCCACAAATAGAATAGCACCTTGTTGACAAACACTTTCTCAGATATGATGTCTAATTTGCCGTCTTTGTCCTTCTTATCCGGCTTATCCGGCTTGACGAAGAAATAACCCATCTGCTTGTCTTCAGACACAGTTATATCTAATATATCTAAGATTTTCGGGTTGATCTTTCTCAGGAACTCTCCCCATGAATATAGTTTATCTTCCACCTCAAATTTCCAGTCAAGAAGATCGCCGGTTTTCTTATCGATTGGATCATAGTTAATCGGCACATATTCCCAGTTCCAGCGACGTTTGAACGCCGAGTCTATCGGGAACAGCGACTGGTCGCTGGTGTTCATGGTAGCCCAGATATGAAGATTGGGAGGAAGCAACAGTTTGGAACCGTCAAGGATTAAAGATCCAATTCGTTCTTCTGCCCCGCTATCCTTAACCAATACAAAGTCGCGGATAGCATTCTTCTGATCAACTGTAAGATTCTTGAATCCCTTGTCATCATCACGGAGGAACTGGGCAATGTCCTCGTCAGCAGTGATTGCATACGAAGAGCATCCCATATTGTTACGGTCGAGCAGTTGGAACAAATCGCCGAAAATCTGGGCGCAGTTACCGCGATTGATTTCCTCTATAACCAGATAATAAGGTTCGTAATTTCCAGAAGCATATCTCTTCCATGCCTCCACATACGCCTTCAGGAACGCCTGCGGAACATACTTGTAGACTATCTTACGCTCAGTTCCGGGATGATTCCCCTTAGGCTGGGCCACATGAACATCCGTCCCGACGATTGCCGACATCGGCAAACTCTCCATAGTTGGCTTGTAGGCACCTACAAACGAGGCGTAATCGCTGTCCGGATGGAAAGTGGTCCTTACTGAATTGTCCTCATTGGTCACCTGGTCGATAGCATAAGACTTCCCGGTACCCGGCGCACCGTAATAGATCAGCTGGAGAGGCTGGTTGTCAATTTGTGATTTCACGGACAATTTAGTTGCAATCAACTTGTCTCCTGCACTGAGTTGATCTCCCAATACCATCATCGCCATTGTCTTAAGCGTTGATGAATATCCATATTCAAATTTATCAATAGATGACTTCCCGGCTAGATCCTTTCGTGCCTGATCTGCGGAATTAGACGGATGTTTTTCAAAATATTCTACGTATTCTTTCAACAGAGATTTAGAAATTGTCCTATATCCGACAGCACCCTTGCTATCGCTTTTAACCAAATAACACAAAGAATCAGAATCTAAAATTTCCACCTGTCCGTTGATAGACTTGAATCCTTTATCAAGTGTATAATGCATTTTTTATTGAATATAGTTTCCAGATAGCGCTGACAGGTGACCAGCCCTTTTGCAACTATCTGAAAGTCATTTGCTAATATAAAATTTAATGGTCATTTCGCCAGCACAAGTGCTTTCAATTACAAAATTACTAATTCATTCTGAAAAATTCACTATAATATTGCGTTTAATTACCAAAAATCAAGATACAGACCGGCACTAAGTTATAGTATGAACAGAAAATAAATGAGCATTTTCCATCTATGTTTTCACGCATATCAGAACATAAGTCCATAAGGTTTCATAAGGCAGCCATCCGGCAGTCATGACATA
>ENA-OYXU01000226-OYXU01000226.1-human-gut-metagenome-genome-assembly--contig:-NODE-226-length-23661-cov-4.717741_pt1 | contig 23661 bp, 18 predicted proteins | sample MGYA00243243_ERZ653435 | MGnify/ENA primary metagenome ERZ653435 (study PRJEB26926, sample SAMN06165113) | human gut metagenome | biome: ENVO:00009003; feature: ENVO:2100002; material: ENVO:00002003... | reverse complement strand
ACGAGATGCAGCGTAGTCTCGTGGGCTCGGAGATGTGTATAAGAGACAGCTGGGATGGCGCATGAAGGAAGACCTCTTCCGCGACAGCAACGCCGTCGACGACCTCTCGCTCAGCCTCAGCGGCAGCATCGTCCACAGCGACCTTGACATCACCGACTACTACATGTGGCGCGGTGCATACGTGCCCGGCGGATGGTTCAGCTGGGGCGACAAGGGCGGCGCGGCAGCCTACTATCCCGAACGCGGCGAGAACGTCGACCTCACCTTCATCAAGCGCAAGGAATTCAGCGCCACTCTCAAAGGCTCCTTCTTCCAGCGCATGATCAACGCACACGTCGACTTCTTCATCAACGAGATGAGCGGCCTGCTCGTAAGTCCTGAGAACAACACCAAGTATCCCAACCATCTCTGGACGTACTATCCCGAGGCAAGCTTCGTGCCTTACGTCAACTACAACGCCAACCGCCGCATGGGTCTTGACTTCGCTATCGACTGGAACAAGCGCTTCGGCGACCTCGGCGTGAAGGTAGGCGTCGTAGGCACATGGTACGACACCAAGGCCACCAAGCGCGACGAAAACAACGAGTACGCCTACCAGAACCGCGAGGGCACGCCCATCGACGGACTTTGGGGCTACAAGAGCGCCGGCCTCTTCCAGAGCAAGGAAGAAATCGAAGCATGGCCCGACCAGAGTGCTCTCGGCGGCGAGACTCAGCCCGGCGACATAAAGTACATCGACCAGAACGGCGACAAGGTCATCGACTACAAGGACCAGGTCTACCTCGGCAAGGCCGGATGGTACGGCTCGCCTTTCATGCTCGGCCTCAACCTCACCCTCAACTACAAGGGCTTCACATTCTTCGCTCTCGGCACAGGCAACTGGGGCGGCCACGCCTCCCTCGCCGGCAACAGCCACTACTACGCCACCGGCACCGAGAAGTACTCCTCCGAGATGCGTAACGCATGGAACGGTACCAACGCCGCCACGGCTACGCTGCCCCGCCTCACCACAGGTGACGGCGCCGCCAACAAGGTTGCATCCGACTACTGGATCTACTCCACCGACGCATTCCGTCTGGCCAAGCTCCAGCTCACCTACGACATGCCCGAATCGCTCATGAAGAAATGCTTCCTCAGCGGCGCTTCCATCTACGTCAGCGGCAGCAACCTCTTCACTTTCGGCAAGAACCGCAAGATTCTCGACCGCAACATCGGCTCGGCTCCCGCCTACCGCCTCTTCAACGTAGGTCTCACCGTCAAGATTTAAACCTCGACAAGCACTATGAAATCCATATACAAAATAGCAGCCATCGCTGCCCTGGCATTCTCCTCCGCTTCGTGCGACGACCTGTTCGAGCCCGCATTCGAGCCCTCGCAGGACATCGACTCGACCGAGGACTTCCCCAAATACGCCGACGGCCTGCTCTACGACGCTTATCTGCTGATGCCCTACAGCACCGGCGTACGGTCCGACCTCGCCACCGACGACGCGGTCACCAACGACAACTCCAGCGACTACCTCAAGATAGCCACCGGCAGCTGGACAGCCAACAACGGCACGCTCTCCTACTGGAGGAACGGCCGCGGAGGCATCCAGTTCGTCAACCTGCTGCTCTCCAAGGTAGACGACGTCAACTTCAGCGCCAACGACCGCGTGCAGCAGCTCTTCCTCGACCGCCTCAAGGGCGAGGCCTACGGCCTGCGCGCGCTCTTCATGTACCACCTGCTGCGCCAGCACGGCGGATGGGCAGGCGGCGAACTCCTGGGCGTGCCCAACCTGCTTGAGCCCGAGAACGCCAACAGCGACTTCAACCAGCCCCGCGCCACCTTCAAGGCCTGCGTACAGCAGATCTTCGACGACGTGGCCGCAGCCACCGCACTCCTGCCCACCGACTACCGCGACATCACCAGCGAGGCCGACATCCCCGCCAAGTACCGCGAGATGGGCGTCAGCATCGACGAGTACATCCGCGTATGCGGCGCCGACTTCAACGGACGCATGTGCGGTCGCGTAGCTCAGGTCATCGCCGCACAGACAGCCCTTCTGGCCGCCAGCCCCGCCTTCTCGGCCGGCTCCGGCATCGAATGGGCCGAGGCAGCCGACCGCGCAGCAGCCGTGCTCGACCTCAACAACGGCGCTGCCGGCATCTACGACCAGGGACACCTCTACTACACAGCCGACGAGGTCAAGAAACTCACCTCCGGCGGCAACCGTGAGGTAATCTGGCGCGACAACATCAGCCCCAGCAACAGCCTCGAGAAGGACAACTTCCCGCCGTCGCTCCGTGGCACCGGACGCGTCAACCCCACCCAGAACCTCGTGGACGCCTTCCCCGACGCAGCAGGCTATCCCATCGCCGACAGCCGGTCGACCTACGACCCGCAGAATCCCTACGCCAACCGCGACCCGCGCCTCCAGCTCTACATCGTGGTCAACGGCAGCAAGTGGGGCCACAACGACACAGAAATCATCTCCGGCGCCTACGGCTCCAATAACGACGCGCTCAACGCCGAGCAGGGCTACAGCACACGCACCGGCTACTACATGCGCAAGCTCCTCAACAAGCTCTGCAACGTAGACCCCTCCGTCAACACCGAGCAGGACCACGCCAACGTGCGTCTGCGCTACACCGAGCTCTACCTCGACTACGCCGAGGCAGCCAACGAGGCCTGGGGCCCCACCGGCACCGGAACTCACGGCTACAGCGCCTACGACATCGTCAAGGCCATCCGCAAGCGCGCCGGCATCGGTCAGGGCGGTCAGGACCCCTACCTCGAGAGCGTCAAGGGCAGCACGGACGAGATGCGCAAGCTCATCCGCAACGAGCGCCGCATCGAGCTCTGCTTCGAGAACGTACGCTTCTGGGATCTGCGCCGCTGGCAGGCTGACCTCAACGAGACCGCACAGGGCATGCGCATCACCAGCAACGGCGGCGCGCTGCACTACGAGGTCATCGACGTCGAGAACCGCAACTATCAGGACTACATGAACTATGGCCCCATACCCTACGGCGAGGTCATCCTGTTCAACAATCTCGTGCAGAACGACGGCTGGAAGTAATATTCAGCACCTCTCTCCGTTATTCCTTTCAACCATCAATATCACAAAGACATGAAAATCATCAAATATACCGCAATCATCGCAGCCCTGGCCGCTGCCGGCTCCGTGACGTCCTGCAAGAACTCCTCTCAGGACTTCCCCGACTATCAGGGAGGAATCACGGTGTACTTCGCCAACCAGTACCCGGTACGCACCCTCGTCATGGGCGAGGACACCTACGACACCAGCGTCGACAACGCCCACGCCTGCGACATCTACGCAACCATGAGCGGCGCCTACAAGGGCCGCAAGATCACCCTCGACATCGCCGTAGACAATTCGCTCGTCGACAATCTCACCTTCGACGGCACCAAGCCCGTCAAGGCAATGCCCGAGAGCTACTACACCCTTGCTTCAAACAAGATCGACTTCAACGGCAACGTCATGGGCTCCGTGCGCGTCAACTTCACCGACGCATTCTTCAACGACCCCGACGCGCTGGAGAGCAACTACGTCGTGCCCCTGGTAATCACCGGCCAGAACGGCGCCGACCACATCCTCTCGGGCACACCCGTGGCCGAGGGCAACGTGCCCCCGCGCACCCTCTCCTCCGCCTGGAGCGTAGTGCCCAAGGACTACGTGCTCTACTGCGTCAAGTACATCAACAAGTATGACGCCGAGTACGCCGTCCGCGGCCTCGACAAAGTCACCGAAGGCGGCGAGACCACCCTCGTGCGCCGCCACGCCGCACACGTAGAGGAAGACGAGCTCCGCACCGTCGGCACCCGCAACCTCTCCACAGCCGTCTACCCCGTCAGCACCGTCATCACCCTCCCCGGCGGCGACAAGCAGACACTCACCTGCGACCTCGTCCTCTCCTTCGACGACAAAGACCAGTGCACCGTCACCTCCGGCACTCCCGGCATCAACGCCAGCGGCACAGGCAAGTTCGTCATCGACGGCGAGAAGAAGAGCTGGGGCAATGAGGACCGCAATGCAATCTATCTGGACTACATCGTGGACTACGGCACCCGCAGCGTGCAGACTCTCGACACCCTCGTGGTGAAGAGCCGCAACGTCAAGTTCGAGACTTTCACACCCGAATACAAATAAGTAACACCTTATTCCGCAAGCCTCCGGGCGCAACAGCCCGGAGGCCCGCGGAAATCAATCAGACCATATGAAACTTCTCAACATACTGACACTCGGCGCCACCTCCGCAGCCCTCGTGCTCGCCGCCGGCTGCGCCGACGACTTCGACACCAACGGGTTCAAGGTCGACCAGCCGCAGGAAAGCGCCCAGTACGAGTATCTCCAGGCCTACGGACCGCTGAAATCGTACGTCAACCGTTCCGGCGTAGGCCCGATGTTCCGCCTCGGCGGCGCTCTCGACGCTTCCGAGATGAACAAGCGCGGACTCGTCTATGCTCTCGCCGTAGCAAACTATGACGAAGTAACTTTCGGCAACCACATGAAGCACAACTTCGTCATGAACGCCGACGGAGCCATGGACTTCGGCACCATACGCTCGGCCATCGAGACCGCACGCAACGGCGGCCTCAAGATCTTCGGCCATACCCTCTGCTGGCACTCCCAGCAGCAGGGCAAGTACCTCCTCAGCCTCCTCAAGGACAAGGAAGTACCCGCACAGGAGCCCAAATGGGTCAACATCGTCAACAACTCCGACTGCGAGGGTGCCGATTTCTCCAACTTCCGCATGAATCAGGGCGACGGCGCCGGCATCGTCACCCCCGAGGCTACGGCCGACGGCGGCAACCACGTCATCGTGGTTCACACCAACGCCGAGCCCAAGAACACCTACGACGCTCAGTTCTTCGTGACCTCCGACCACGCCTTCAAAGAAGGAGACCAGATAAAACTGACATTCCGTGCCAAGGCCGACATCGCCACGAGCAAGGTCGAGACACAGTCCCACAAAGCTCCCGGCGGCTATCTGTACTGGAGCATGTTCGGCAACATCTCCGTCGACACCGACTGGAAAGAATTCGAGCTCACCAAGACCCTCGCAGCCGACCACAACGGCATGCAGACCGTGGCTTTCAACCTCTCCGTCACCCCCGAGGCCAATACCTTCTACTTCGACGACATCGAACTCTCCTACTTCGAGACCGCCGGCTCCGTCACCGTTCCCGTCAACGTGCTGGAAGACGACTTCTCAAGCGGTACAGTTCCCGCAGGCTGGGGCAACGGCTCCACACGCGAGATTCAGGACGGCGTCCTCGTGATGACCAATCCCTCTGAGGTCAACTCTTGGGAAGCACAGACCGCCTACGACGTTTCCACTCCCTTTGAAGTCGACACACGTTACCTCCTCAAGTTGAAAATCAAGGGTTCCAAGGCCGGGTCAATAAGCGCAGGCTTCCAGAATCCGGACGGTTACAAAGGCTGCGGCGACTTCCCCGCCATCAATGTCACGACCGACTGGCAGGAAGTGACCGTCGCCACCACCTGCAACGGCGACGGAGCATCGCGCTTCCTCTTCAGCTACGGTAAATACGCCGGCACCATCTACATCGACGACCTCTGCATCTACTACGAGAAGAGCGCCAACTCCATCCCCCTCACCCCCGAGGAAAAAGAGGAAATCATCAAGGGCGAGCTCAAGCGCTGGATCTACGGCATGATGGAAGCCTGCGGCGGCTACGTCACCGCATGGGACGTCGTCAACGAAGCCATCGCCGACGGCGGCCAGTACGGCGTCAAGTACGGCGACGACACCGACAACGAGTTCTACTGGCAGAACTACCTCGGCGAGAACTACGTCCGCTACGCCGTGCAGTATGCACGCGAAGCATTCGCCGAGTACGGAGGCAACCCCGACGAACTCCTGCTCTTCGCCAACGACTACAACCTCGAGGCAGCCTACAACAACACCGCCAAGACCGACGGCCTCATCCGCACCATCCGCCAGTGGGAAGCCGACGGCGTAACGCGCATCGACGGCATCGGCACACAGATGCACGTCTCCTACAGCCTCAACCCCGAGTGGCAGGCCAAGCAGGAAGAGTGCGTCGTGAAGATGTTCGAGAAGCTCGCCGCCTCCGGCAAGCTCATCCACATCTCCGAGCTCGACATGGGCATCCAGGACGCCGACGGCAACACCATCAAGACGCCCGACCTCACCTTCGAGCAGGCACAGCAGATGAGCGACTACTACAAGTTCATCGTCACCAAGTACTTCGAGATCATCCCGAAGGAACAGCAGTACGGTATCGTGCAGTGGGCCGCCACGGACAGCCCCGAAGGCAGCGGCTGGCGTGCCGGCGAGCCCATCGGCATCTGGGACATCAACCACGCCCGCAAGCCCGCCTATGCCGGCTGGTGCGACGCCCTCAAGGAAGCCACCAACAAGTAATCCCCCATTCCCCTCTACCGACCGAGGCTGCGCCCACCGCGCAGCCTCGGTTTTTTATTGTCCAAAAAATGAAGTACTTTCGTCCGTGCGCCCACAGATGTCCCTCTTGCCTATTTCCTATCAACAAAATTTACCAAACATGGTGAGATACAAACGGACATAAGGTCATAAGCGGCATAAGAATTTATAACTGTCCGATAAAACGGGAGCAACCCGCGCTCGTCGCAGGTTGAATGTGGTTAACTGCGAGTTAAGGAGCGACCGTAGGGAGCGACATACTCGCGGTAGAAGCGTCACAAACGCATCAACCCGCCGGATGGCGGGTTGCACAACGTCCGGGTTTATTGTCAGATTTTCAAAATGTTTCGTGACCACCAGAGGTCGTACAACCCGCCATCCGGCGGGTTGATGCCCTTTACTGAACCTACCGCGGATACGGCGCTGTGCGCCTAAATCCGCGGCTAACCGGATTTTACCCGCCATCCGGCGGGTAATCACCAATGAATTTGGCTTGTATGAAGTGTTATGTGCTTTTTAACACGGCCGTAAATATTACCGTTGTAATATCATCAGTGTCTATACAATGATATAGCCGCTGCCGGAATGGTTCTGGATTGATGCTCCGAAGTCGCCGAGCTTGCGTCGCAGGCGGCTGATGTTGGTGTCGACCACGCGGTCGTTGCTGCCGGCCGTGGGGTCTTTCCATATGCTGCGGAATATTTCCTGACGCGAGAGATGGCGGTCGCGGTTCTTGAGCAGCATGACGAGAATGGCGTATTCGGTGGGCGTAAGCGAGATTGGCGTGCCGTCAAGCAGGGCCGTGCGTGTGGTGAAGTCTATGCGCAGGGGGCCGAAAATGCCGTCGGTGTGGGCCGTAGGGGTCATAGGCGGACGACGTCGGCGCATGACGGCACGGACTCTCGCTATGATTTCCCGCAGGGAGAATGGTTTCACGATATAGTCGTCGGCGTCGGCGTCAAGCGCCGTTATGGCCTCGCCGGGAGTCTCGCCTGCGGAACATACTATCACGCCTATATGCGCTGTGCGGTGACTTGAGGCCAGCTCGTTGAGGGCTTCGATGCCTCCGTTCTGTCCGAATGCGTCTAAGATGACTACCCGCACGTCGCTGAGGTCGTTCCTCATGGCCTCGGCGGCATCGGGCTGCACGTCGACATCGTAGCCTTCGTCGCGGAGGTTGCAGCGGAGCAACGTCGTGATGTGAAGGTCACGGTCGATGATAAGTATTTTGCCCAAGCCTGAGGTTGCCATTGTGTGACTTGATAATGATGATACAAATGTATTGAATCGTTGCAAAAAAAGCAATGATTGTAACAACCTTGTATCCGATTTTACGCCACATTGCATTTAAAAGGGGGCAAAAGTGGCGTAGTAAGCGGCTTTTGGCGGGATATCAGGCTATGTGACGGCGGAACTGCTCGCGCAGTGTGTCGACTACGTTGATGATGTAGTCGCCGGTGCGTTCCAGATCGGAAATAATGTCCATGTAGTAGATGCCGGCCTGATAGGAGTAGCGCTTGGAGTTGATGTTTTCGGGGTTTGCGGTACGCAGCGAGTTGCGCATATTGTTTATTTCGCGCTCCTTGTTGTAGCTGCGTATCAGCTCCTTTTCGTTGATGGACTCCGGCTTGCCGATTTCGTCGAGCATCAGGCTCATGGCTTCGTTGACGTAGGTGTACATCGAGTCGATGTTGGCGTATATCTCCGGTGTGAACTCTGCGCCTGTCTGCATCTTGCGCAGCAGTATCTTACCTATGCCGAGGCAGCTGTCGGCTATGCTCTCTATTTCGCTTATTATACCCAGCATTGCGGCTACGCGCAGCTTGCCTTCGTTGGAGAGTCGTCCTTCCGAGCATTTGTGCAAGTAGTTGGCTATCTCAAGCTCCATGCGGTCGCTGATGTCCTCGTATTTCTCCAGACGCGAAAGCAGGCGGTTGAATTCCTCGCTTCCTTCGTCGATGTGGATGAGCTGCTGGCCCATGTCGATCATGCGTCCCACGCGCTGCGCGAACACGAGTATTTCTTTCTCGGCCTGCGCGAGGTTGAGTTCGGAGGCTGCGACAAGGCCGCCGCCGATAAACTTGAGGTTGAATTCCTCGTCCTCCTTGTTGCGGTTGGGTACCAGTCGCTCTACTATCTTGACGTAGACTTTGGTGAGCCATATCATTATTGTGACGTTCACGAGGTTGAAGCTCGTGTGGAAGATTGAGAGGCCGAACGAGACGCTCAGCTGCATGGCTGCTATCTGCGCGAGCACATGATGGCCTGCCGGAAGCGAGTTGTCGAACAGATGGTTGTATAGTTCCGGATCGGTATGCTCCAGACCGTTGACGAATGCGTAGAGCGCGTTGGGGTCGCCCATGCCCAGTTCTTCTGTGAGCCATGAATTGAAATTGGCGAAAGGTATGAAGCAGCAAATGCACCACATGGTGCCCAGAAGGTTGAAGAGCAGGTGTCCCATGGCTGCGCGTTTGGCTGCGACATTGCCGCTGAGCGATGCGAGCAGCGGGGTGATGGTGGTGCCGATATTGCTGCCCAGCACGAGTGCGCAGGCCAGGTCGAAGGTGATCCATCCTTTGCTGCACATGATTAGGGTGATGGCAAATGTGGCGGCCGACGACTGTATAACCATTGTGACGAGAACGCCCACGAGTGTGAACAGCAGTATGCTGGCTATACCCATCGAGGAGTATTCGCGCAGAACGGCGAACATCTCGGGATTGCTCTGCAGGTCCGGCACGTAGGTGCTGATCATGTCCAGACCCATGAAGAGGAAGGCGAAGCCTATCAGGAATTCGCCTATGCTGCGTGTGCGGCTTTTCTTCATTAACAGAAGTACTACGGCCAGGGCTATGATGGGAAGCACCATTGCCGACATGTTCACCTTGAAGCCGAAGATGGCGATGATCCATGCAGTGAACGTGGTGCCGACATTGGCGCCCATGATTACGGCCATAGACTGTGCGAGGGTCATGAGGCCGGCGTTGACGAAACTTACCACCATCACAGTGGAGGCGGAGGAGCTCTGTATGAGTGCGGTGATTACTATACCGGTGAGCAGGCCAGAGAAGCGGTTGCGCGTCATTGCGCCAAGGATGTTGCGCAGGCGGTCGCCGGCGGCTTTCTGCAGGCCCTCGCTCATCACTTTCATGCCGTATAGGAAAAGGCCTACGGCGCCGAGCAGGCCAAGGAAGTCTAAGATGCTGTAATCCATCGAGTGTCGAATGTGGGTGCTATTGCGAATGCAAATTTAAATAAAAACACCGAAATACGACATGCCGCTGTTAAAAAAATGTGAAAATGTTTGACGTTTATTTCGCAGTTGCTGTTTTACGGCCGAAGAACCGGTTGATGATTACGGCGAGCGCGCCGTCGCCGGTGACGTTGCAGGCGGTGCCGAAGCTGTCCATGGCGATGTAGAGGGCTATCATCATTGCCTGCATCTGAGCGTCAAATCCCAGGATGGACTCCAGCAGTCCGAGGGATGCCATGATGGCGCCTCCGGGGATGCCGGGCGCAGCTATGATCGTGATGCCGAGCATGGCCGTGAAGTGGACGAATTGTCCGGCGGGAATAGCCTGTCCGTGCATCAGCATCAGCGCCATGGCGCATGCTACTATCTTCAGGGTGCTGCCACTCATGTGGATGGTGGCGCACAGCGGCACGGTGAATCCGGCCACATCGGGGTCGACACCAAGGCGCTCGGTTTGCCGCAGTGTGACGGGAATGGTGGCGGCCGACGACTGAGTGCCGAGTGCTGTAAGATATGCCGGGAGCATGGTGCGTAGCATGCGCAGGGGATTGCCGCCGCCTATTATTGCAGCGATGGCGTATTGTATCAGCAGAATCAGTATGTGCATTGCGAAGATTATGCCTATGATGCCTGCGAAAGTGCCGAGTATCGAGGCCACGCGCCCCTCGGCCGTCATCACCAGAAAGATGCACAGGATGTAAGGCGGCAGCAGAGGAATGATTATGCGGTCGATGGTTTTTGCCACGATAGTGCGTAGTTCGGTGAGGCCGTGCAGCAGAGTGGGGGCTTTGCATACGGCGCAGCCCACGCCAAGCATGAAAGCCAGGGCGAGGGAGGTCGTGACGGCTAAGGGGGCCGGCAGCGACACTTCGAACCAAGGCTGCACAGGCGAAACTCCGGCACTATCGGCAGCTGCGGTGGTGCTGTTGATAATCATAGGAAATGTGAAGCGGCCTATCCCGTAGCTCATCATGCCGGCCAGGAACGTCGCCACATAGGCCAGAAGCGCCGTAGCCACGAGCATACGCCCTGCGCTCCGCCCTACATCGGCGATGGCCGGCGCCACGAAGCCTATGATAATAAGAGGTATCATGAACGACAGCAGCTGGCCCATCAGTCCGTTGAACGTCGCGGCTGCGTCAGCCCATGACGCCGGCAGGGTGATGCCGGCGAGTATTCCGAGTATGATGGCTATGGCTATGCGTCCCGGCAGACTTGCCGTCAGGCGGCTTATGGCGGATTTGCTCATTCGTTGAGGATTTTGTCTATGTATGGCGTTGGGTTGATGCACTGCGCGCGTGTCAGCAGCGCGCGAGCCTCATCGCCGAGTCCTTGTCGTGCGAGGCTGCAACCCAGTGCCCGCAATGCCTCCAGGTTGTCGGGCTCTATGTCAAGGATGCGACGGCGTGTGCTGTTGGCCGCCTCGGTGTCGCCCTGCATGTCGTAGCCACGTGCCAGCAGAGTGAGATAGCGGGTGCTGTCGGGCAGTCCGCGCAGCATCGCGGTAGCCAGCTCGACGGTGCGGTCGCCGTCGCCTCGCATGGCGTAGTAATCGAGCAGGCGTGCGTCAATGGCTCGGCTAAGCCAGGGCATACGCCGGCGGGTGCGCGTCAGGAAGCGGTCGTAGATACGGGCCTGTCCGATGGCGAATGCGTCGCGGCGTACGGCGTCAACCACTGAGTCGAGCGCCACGCCGTGGGCCATGGCGCTTTCCAGCAGGGCATCGCAGCGCGTGGTGTCGCCCAGCATGTCGTCGGCCACGATGGCGCGCGCGTACAGCGCTGCGCTGTCGGGCCTCGCATCCAGGGCAAGTCCGGTGAGGGCGGCCGCCTGCGCCCACTCGCCGTAGTGCATGGCGCGCTCGGACCTGCGGCATGTCAGGTCAGTGTCGTCGGCATATGCCGCGAGCATGCAGGCGCAAGCGGCGGCCATTGCCATGAGTCTTTTGCTGATACTTTTCATAGTCAGCTACAAATTTAGCGTAAAAAATTTGTAATTTTGCAATATAATTTTGACAAAGGATATGGCAGGAATAAAATCGCTCGCGCGCGATACGGCGGTCTACGGCCTCAGCAGCATCGTGGGGCGCTTTCTCAACTGGTGCCTCGTGCCGCTTTACACCATAATGTTCACCCAGGCGCAGTACGGCGTGGTGACGCTGATGTACTCCGTGGTGGCTGTGGTGCTTCTGGTGCTCATCTACGGTATGGAGACGGGGTTCTTCCGCTTTGCTAATCACGAACGGTGGTCCGACCCTATGGAGGTGTACTCCACCGGGCTTGTATCGCTGGCTGTCAGCTCGATGGTTTTCGTTGTCGGCATGATGTTCCTGTTGGGGCCTGCGAGCCGCTGGCTTGAGTGTCCGGAGCATCCTGAGTATGTGGCAATGATGGTAGTGTGCGTGGCGTTGGATGCCTTCACGGCGCTTCCGTTCAGCTATCTGCGTTTCCGGTCGCGTGCCATGCGCTTTGCCGTCATCCGTCTGGTGGGCATCGCTGTCAACATCGGCCTCAACCTCTTCTTTATCCTGCTGTGCCCGTGGCTCGAAAGAGTATCGCCGGGTCTTAATCTGCCGTTCTACTCGCCCGATTTCGGCATAGGCTACATATTCCTGAGCAATCTCGTGTCATCGGCCGTGACCCTGCTGCTCCTGCTTCCGGAACTTTGCGGCTTCCGCTGGCGCTTCAACCCGCAACTGTGGCGGGAAATGATTGTGTACTCGGCTCCGCTGCTGGTGCTCGGCGTAGCAGGCATAATGAACCAGACCATCGACAAGATTATTTTCCCCGACCTCGTGGCCGACAAGGCCGACGCGATGGCCCAGCTCGGCATTTACGGCGCCAACTATAAAATAGCCATAATCATGGTGATGTTCATCCAGGCGTTCCGCTTTGCCTACGAGCCCTTTATCTTCTCGCGCAGCCGCGAGCGAGGTGAGGACCGCACGGCCGCTTTCAGCGATGCCATGAAGTATTTCGTGCTGTTCGCCATCCTTATCTTCCTCGGAGTCATGTATTACCTCGACATCATCCGCCACTTCATCTCGCCGCGCTATTTCAGCGGCCTGCGTGTGGTGCCGATCGTGATGCTTGCCGAGTTTTTCTTCGGAGTATTCTTCAACCTTTCGCTGTGGTATAAGCTGACCGACCGCACCATGTGGGGCGCCTGGTTCTCACTGCTCGGTCTGGCCGTGACCGTGACGCTTAACGTGCTTCTCGTTCCCCGCATAGGCTACATGGGCTGTGCCTATGCCGCCCTGTGCAGCTACGGAGTGATGATGGTGACGAGCTACTTTGTCGGCCGCCATTACTATCCCATACCTTACCATCTGCGCCGCATAGCCCTCTACTGCTGCGCCGCCGCAGTGCTTTACTTCGTTGGTGTGAACGGCCTCTCGGCTCTGCCGCACTGGGCCGCCTACTCGCTGCGCGCCGTGCTGTTGTTAGGATATGTAGCGGCCGTGGTGCGCGTCGAACACATACCTCTTCCCGGATTGAGACGATGAAAGTTGTAATCATAAACCACAGCGATGTGCGCGGTGGCGCCTCCGTCGTCAGCCGGCGCCTCATGGAGGCGGTGCGCGCACGCGGCATTGACGCCCGTATGCTTGTGGCGCGGCGCGAGGGACCGGAGTCTCCCTACATAGCGGCGGCTGCTCCGGAGTGGCGCAGCAAGGCGTCGTTCCTGCTTGAGGAGGGCCTTACGTGGCTTGACAACGGGCTGCATCGCCGCAATCTGTTCCGCCTCGACGCGGCGCGTGTGGGGCTGCCTCTGTGGCACCATCCGTGGGTGCGCGAGGCCGATGTGGTGTGCCTCAACTGGGTGAATCAGGGCATGCTGTCGCTACGGGGCGTCGAGCGAATAGCTGCCCTTGGCAAGCCCGTGGTGTGGACCATGCACGATATGTGGTGCGCCACCGGCCTGTGCCATCATGCCGGCGAGTGTACGCGCTACCGCGGCTCGTGCGGCTCGTGCCCCCTGTTACAGGGAGTGTCGCGCAGCCATGACCTTTCGTGGCGGCGATACGGGCGCAAGGCACGTTGCTACGACCGTTCGCACGTGGTGTTTGTGGCCGTGAGCACATGGCTGGCCGCCCTGTGCCGTCAGAGTCCGCTGTTGCGCGATCGCCGCGTGGAAGTCATCCCGAACGCGTTTCCCGTTGACGATTTCGGTCTTGAACCTGAGATGGATCTTGCCGCACTCGGGCTGCCGGACGACGGTCGCCGAATTCTGATGATGGGCGCCGCGCGGCTTGACGACCCCGTAAAGGGGCTGCCGGTGGCCGTGGAGGCGCTAAACAAGCTTGAGGCGCAGGGCTATGGCGAGCGTGCGCGCGCCGTCTTCTTCGGCGAGCTGCGCGATGCCCATGCCCTTGACGGCCTCCGGTTGCCGTATGTGCATCTGGGACGCATCGACGACCCCGCACGGCTGCGGTCGCTCTATGCACATGCGCGTGCGGTGATGTCGCCATCGCTCTACGAGACATTGCCCGGCACACTTATTGAGGGGCAGGCCTCGGGGGCTTACCCCGTGTGCTTCGGTCGCGGCGGTCAGGCCGATATAGTGGATTCGCCGCGCACAGGCTATATAGCGCGTTGGCTCGATGCCGACGATTTCGCCGCCGGTCTGCGCCATGCCCTTGACTCGGAGCCTGACCGTGAAGCCATGCGCGTGTCGGTGCGGGAGCGTTTCGCTTCGGATGCCGTTGCCGCCCGCTACATCGCGCTATTCGAGAGCCTTGTCTGACTCTTCGGCCGGTGCGGCCGTATCGCCCATGCGCGAGAAACGCCGCAGCTGCCATGCCACCATAAGTGCCGTGACAAGGGTGGCGGCGAGGTCGCTCACCGGGAAGCATATCCACACGCCGCGCAGTCCCAGCAGAGGCGGCAGCGTGAGCAGCAGCGGGATGACGAAAAGAACCTGGCGCGTGAGGCTCAGGAATATGCTCTTGGCCGCCGCGCCGATGCTTTGGAACAGTGTGGTGGCGATGATCTGGAATCCTACGACGAAGAACATGCTCATGGCCGTGCGCAGTCCCGACGCCGTGTTGGCTATCAGCTCGGCATCGGTGGTGAACGCACGCGCTATCGCACGCGGCATGAGCTGCGCGGTTGCGAAGCCCACCGCCGTCACCACCGAGGCCGCCGTCACCGCAAGCCAGAAGGTGCGTTGCAGCCGTGAGATACGCCCGGCGCCGAAGTTGTAGCCGATGATGGGCTGCATGCCCTGGCAGATGCCGATGACGACTGTGGTCAGCAGCGCTGCGAAAGTGGTGAATATGCCGGCTGCGCCTATTGCCATGTCGCCACCGTAGTGGAGCAGCGACTTGTTGATGATGATGTTGATGAATCCGGCGGCGAAGTTGATAAGCGACGGCGCGGCGCCTATGGCTACAATGGGCAGCGTCGTGGAGGCGTGGAGCCGGAACGTGCCCCGGCGGAAGCGCAGTGTGGTGCCGCGGCGCAGGAAGTGGGCGAATACGAATATCGCGCAGACGGTCATGGCGATGTCAGTGGCTATCGCCGCGCCCTTGATGCCCCAGCCCAGTACGAAGATGAATACCGGGGCTATCGCTGCGTTCACGACCGCGCCTATTATCATAGTGCCCATCGCGAGCGCCGGATAGCCCGACGCGCGCATTATGTTGTTGAGGCTGAAGGCGAGATTTGTCATGAACAGACCCGGCAGCAGATAGCTCACGAAGTCGCGCGCATAGGGCAGTGTGGCGTCGCTGGCTCCGAAAAGGCGCAGCACGGGGTCCAGAAACGCGTAGAATGCCGCCATGTAGCATGTGGCGAATATTACGAGCAGCGTGAGCGAGTTGCCCAGCGTGCGTTCCGCCTCGTCATGCCTGCGCTGTCCGAGCAGAATCGACACGCGGGCCGAGGCGCCGGCGCCCACCAGCACGCCCAGGGCGGTTGTCACGTTCATTACCGGGAAGGTGACGGCCAGGCCGGCTATGGCCTCGGGGCCTACGCCCTGGCCGATGAAGATACGGTCGACTACGTTGTATAGTGACATCACGAGCATGCCCGTGACGGCGGGCAGCGAGTAGCGCCACAGCAGGCGCCCCACGGGCGCCTGAGCCAGTTCGTTGAGATTCGGAGCCATGACGGTTGATAAAAAGCGGGCATGCGCTTCAAGCGCATGCCCGGTGTTGCGGTTAATGTCTTATGGTTCAGAGACCGGCAGCGATGCGGGCACGCTCCATGTATTTGCGTATGTCGGTCTGCTGGCCCTGCGCGAACTGGTAGGAGGGATACTTGTCGAGGATGGTCTTGTAAGCCTCGTACTCAGCCTTGTAGTTCTTCTGCGCGCGATAGATGTTGGCGAGCTTGATAAGCGCGAAAGGCACGATATCGGGGTTCTCATCGGCGTCATCGATGGCTTTCTTGTAGGCCTTGATGGCGTCGTCGTAGCGCTCGAGGTTCACGAGGCAGTCGCCCTTGAGGCAGTCGGCGCCGGCGGCGATGATTTTGTCGCTGATGCTTGCGTCCTCAAGATATTTCAGAGCCTGCTCGTAGTCACCGTCGCTGTAGAGGCGGATTGCCACTTCCAGCTTGGCGCGGTTGCCGCTTTTGTAGCCGGCCTCGGCGGCTTCCTTGTAGAGATTCAGGGCTATGCTGTCGTTAGCCTCGATGTCGGCCTTGCCGGCCAGCTTGTCGGCCTTGGCATTGCCGCTTTGGTTGATGAAGAACCAGGCGAACGCTGCCACAACAACGGCGATTGCGAAGACGAGGGCGGCCACGAGCTTGCCCTTGTTGGCTTTGGCCTTTGCCATGAGGAGGTCTTCCTCGGCGGGGTTGAATTTGGGATCTTTGGGATTGGTTTCCATTATCTGTGAGTTCTTGTTATTCATTGTCGAAGGCGGCTGCGTCCGTGCAGTCGCTCCTATCGAAGTGCAAAAATAGCGTAAATTTGCCGATTGTGAAAATTTTGAGCCATGTTTTTTTGTTATAACGGTGCAATCCGCTATATTTGCAGATACAAACCGGCTATAAACTGATATGAACCTGATAAGTGAAAACCTTTCCGTACTCAGAAACCTTTGCCGCAGGTACAAGGTAAACCGGCTGTATGCTTTTGGGTCTGTTCTGACGTCGAAGTTCAATGACGACAGTGATGTGGATATTCTGGTTGATTTCAACGAGGACATCGATCATAACAATTATGCCGACAATTATTTCGATTTCCATTCGGCGCTCAGGAGTCTGTTCGGACGGGAAGTCGACCTTGTGGACGAATCAGCGATACGCAATCCTTATTTCAAGGAAGAACTTGAAGAAACAAAAAAACTGATTTATGGGCAGGACTATTAATAAATATTTGGCTGATATATTGTCTTCAATTCTGGAGATTGAATCTTTTATGGAGACTCGCCCAAAAGAATATGCGACATTCTGCAACGATACTTTGTTTCGTCGTGGCGTTGAGCGCAATATAGAGATAATGGGTGAGGCCATGAATCAGGTTCTGAAATTAAAACCGGATATTCCTATTACGGCTGCAAGAAAGGTCGTGGATACGCGAAATTTTGTCATTCATGCGTACGATTCGCTTAAGCCTGATATATTGTGGGGAATAGTGGTGAATCACTTGCCAAAACTCAAAGAGGAAGTTACTATGCTGCTTGAGCAGCCTCTGTCAAAATAAAAACATAACCATGAAGGAATTCAACATAACCATACCGGTCACCGAACTGAGCTACGACGAACTGTCGGCCGACGAACTCGAACTTGTCAATGCTGCCCGCGAGGCATCCCACCGTGCCTACGCCCCATACAGCCACTTCTACGTCGGCGCGGCCATCCGTCTCGACAACGGCGTGATAGTGCCCGGCTCCAACCAGGAGAACGCCGCCTTTCCCTCCGGCACCTGCGCCGAGCGTTCGGCCTGCTTCTATGCCGGTGCGCGTTATCCCGAGGCCCATTTCGAGGCCATAGCCGTTGCCGCCCGCGGCGCCGACGGCAACGAACTCGCCGAGCCCGCCAGCCCCTGCGGCGCATGCCGTCAGGCCCTTGAGGAGTACGAACACCTCGCCGGTCACGACGTCCCCGTCTACATGGCGGGCAAAGACAAAGTCTACCGTCTCCCCTCCGTAGCTTCGCTACTTCCCTTCACCTTCTACGAATTTTAATGTTCGGCGCCGGTTTCGCCGTGCATTATGAATTTCAGATTGTGCCCCGGTGTCTCGTCGTCGCGCGTCACGGTCTTGTAGCCCTGCTTTTCCAGTGTTATGGCCGTTTCGGCGCGTTGTGCTTCCAAAGGTATGGATAATGCGAAATGCCCGAGGCTGTTGGCAATGACTGTCCTGGCGCCCACCGTCACCTTGACTCCCGCCAGCGGGCGCATATCGGCATCGTAGATGGTGCCCTCGAAGGCGGCGAACGTGTCGTCGCGTTTCAGTTTTATATTGACATTGCGGCGTACGCCGTAGCCCGTACTGATGACGGTGTCGACTGTAGTGAAATAGGGCGATGACACGTTGATGCCCACTTGCGAAAACCGTTTGTAGCCGGGGAGCTTGATGGCGTCGAAACTTGGCGCATCGGTCGGGGAAATGTATTCTCCGCCGTCGACACGCAGCACGACTTCGTCACCGACGGGGAGAGCCGATGGCTGCAATCCGACGCTTACGGTCAGCTCCACTGGCACTGCGAACAGATATGCGCCTGCGGCCACTGCTGCCGTCAGTGCCGACGCCATCGCGGCTTGCACGCGTCGTCGCCGCTGATGACGTTTCCACAGCGAGTCGAACGACACACCGAGCATACGCGACACCACCCGTACGAGGGCTTTCTGCCGCCCCGACTTTCCTATGCTTACTCCAAGCAGTTCCGTGCCGGGATGCTCCCTGAAGTATTCACGCAGATAGGCGGGGAACAACTCAGCCTCGTTGCCGGCGGCATCGGCCGTGAATACCGGGATTATGCGGTCGAGTCGCCCCATTTCCACAAATGCCCGCGCCTCGTCGCTTACCCATTTCGATTGCGCCGAGTTGCGCGAACAGATGATAATCAGAAATTTACTCTCCTCTAAGTTCTTTCGCAGTTCGTCGTTGAGTATCCCGGCGTTCAGATCGGAATCGTCGCGGAACACCGGACGCAGATAGCGGCTCCGCGCCTCGATGTCGTTGTGTATATCGGTCGGCAGCCGGTATCCCTCAAGCCGTCTTTGCAGCCACTTTGCCACCGCCATATCCTGATGGCTGTAGCTGATGAACGCATACTTTGTATAAACCATACGTTACCGTTCTATTGCTCGGAATTCGACATTTCTTTTTCTATATCAGCAATTAGCTTGGATAGCTGACTTATTACTGGATGATTATATGCAACTATTTTCTTTATAATTGATAGTTCTGCTTTATAATTTTCTACCGCTTTCGGATAGTCTCCTAAACCATAGTATGCCCCGCCGATGATTTCATAACAAGTTGCGGCATTAGAGTCTACTATGTTCTCTTTTAATATATCCAGTGCTAAACTTGAATAGTTAAGCGCTTCCTTATATTGGCCTAATGACAGATAAACATAACCGATATTGTTATACGAATGTGCTACATCGGGATGCCTGTCTCCAAGAATTGATCTTTGGATGTCCAAGGCCATATTAATGTAATCTAATGCTTTTTTGTGGTTATCCCAAGAGGAAAGTATCAAGGCAGTTCCGATGTTGTTGTAAGTTGTTGCGACATCGATATTCCTATCACTGAGAGCGTTTTTTTGAATCTCAAGTGCCAAAGTATAGTATTCCAGCGCTTTTTTATAATCACCCAAATACTGGTAAGCCAATCCAATATTGTTGTAACTCTTTGCAACTTCAGGATGTTTATCGCCGAGATTGGCCTTGCGAATGTCTAAAGCCGGTTTATGATACTCTAATGCTTCTCTGTGACTGCCTAATGACCAATAGATTAAGCCGATATTATTGTAAGATTCTGCGACATCCGGATGCTTGTCGCCGAGAGTGTATTTACGTATTTCTAAAGCCAGTTTATAATATTCCATAGCCTCTTCGTAGCTGGATAATGATTGACAAGTAGTTCCAATATTGTTATAAGTCTTAGCTATATCCGGATGCTTATCTCCGAGGGTGTTTTTTTGAATATCCAAAGCAAGTTTAAGATACTCCAGTGCTTCTTTGTAGTTGCCTAATGATTTATAGGCGCTTCCAATATTGTTGTAAATCTTGGCAACGTCAGGATGCTTATCCCCGAGGGCGTTTTTTTGAATATCCAAAGCCAGTTTATAATACTCCAGTGCTTCTTTGTAGTTGGACAGTGATTGATAGATGATTCCGATATTGCTGTAAGTACAACCGACATCTGGATGCCTATCTCCTAAAATGGCTTTTCGAATACCTAATGCTAAATTAAAATACTTCAGCCCCTCTTTATAGTCGGCTAATAATTGATATGTAACTCCTATATTGCTGTAAATTGTAGCGACATCCGGATGCTGATTGCCGTGTTGTCTAATAGCACTATTGAGGGCTGTGTTATAGTATTTTAATGCAAGTTTATAATTGCCTGCATATTCTGATATGAATTTTCCGGTTCTCAATAACCAATATACATTGGTACTGTCTGCATCGGCCACTTCACATAGTGTTTTCGCGGCTTTCTCATTGTTTTCGTATCCACCGGCAAGTATCAGGATCTCAACTTGACGATCAATTGCTGCAAGCAGACTGTCGCGGTTCTGTTCTTTTGATTGCTTGATGTCGCTAAGACGGTCAATGGCATTGTTTACTTCCTTGATTTGTGAGCTCTCATGTATAAATTTCCCGACATAGTCCTGCTGTTCGTATTTGGCGATAGCTTCGTCTATGCGCCCTTGCTGCACAAGGTCAATTATTTCCTGCTCGGTCGACGACAGCTCCGACAGGTCGATGCGCGAGAATCTGTCCACATAGTTTTCGAGGTTGTCAAGCTGCCTTTCGTAGTTCTCTTGCAATTCTGAGAGTTGCTTGCGATATTCTTCTTCGCGCAGTTTCCCCTCGGCCTTGAGTTTCTCGATTGCAGCCACGTCTTTTTTGTGCTGACGGACGTAACTTTCGGTCGAGACTTTCCTGTTGTTGTCGCGTATGCGCTTGAATTTGTCCGATCGGCACATTTTTATGTTGAATGGCTTGTCGGGGTTGATATTCCACTGCTCAATGGCTTCCTTGTTGAATATCTCATAACCAACCTTCTCAATTCGGCGTACACTGACGCGCTCGCCCGGCTTTAGGGTGAGGAAATCGAGGGTGAAGCCGCCGTTGTCCGATGACACGGTGCTTTGCGCCGAGCGCACGTTCAGCTCCACGCCTGCGAGGGGAGTCTTGCGGGCTTTCTCGTTATACTCCTGCACGAAGCCTTTTTGCACTGTCTTCGCGCCTGCGGCGAGGCTGAGGGCGATGAATACGAACAGACACAGATTTTTCATAGATTCAGGATGGTTTATCGGTTTTTATGAAACGGGAGGCAGACCGTGCGGGGTGTGCGGTCTGCCTCCCGAGTATGTATGGGGCGGCCTGATTATTCAGCCTTCTTGGCGGCTTTCTTCTTGGCCGCGGGCTTCTTGGCGCATGCCTTGCGGGCAGGCTTCTTTGCGGGTTCGGCCTCGGCCTTGGGGGCCTCGGGCTCGCGCAGGGCGTGCTCCACGTTGAACTGCTCCAGGTTCTTGCGCGTAGAGGCCAGCTCCTTGTTCAGGGTCTCGATTTCGGTGGCCTGGTTGCGGATGGTCGTGAGCAGCGAGTTCAGCTCCTCGTTCTCGATGCTGAGGGGGTACTGCTCCTCTACGCGCACGATGAAGTCGGCCAGCACGTTCATGTAGTTGGTGAAGGCCTGGTAGGGCGTCTCGTAGGGGCTGAACATCGAGTGTGCGGCACCGTCGGCGAAGTGCTTGGTGCTCATGTAGTAGAAGTGGTCGCTGCCCTGGAGGTAGTACCAGTCCTGCTTCAGACGGCGGTCGTCGCAGAGGCGTACGCGCTCGGCCACGCCGTATAGTTTGCGGAAGGCTTCGTCCTGGAGGGCGTTGCCCAGCCATGCGCTCACGTCGCGGGCCTCGTCGGCACCGCTGATGGGGTGCATCACGCTTAGCTCGCCCACGGGCTTAACCACGCTGAGCACCTGCGACGGCGTGCGGAACTCTATGCCCTTCTCGGCGGCGAATCGGGGCAGAGCCTCGAGGAACTGGAAGATGCCGGTGTTTGCGGGATGGAAGCCGCCGAACGTCTCCAGATTCAGGCACAGGTTCACCACCTGCTCCTCGGCCGGGGTGGAGGCTATCCAGTTGATGTACTTGTCGGCCGTCAGGGGGTATTCGTCCCACGACGTGTTGCTGAAGCGTGCGGCGATGTCGTCGCTCAGCTTGTCGTTCTTGAGCAGGAGGCGTACCTTCGGCGCGCTGGCTGCCGAGTACACGTAGTTGGGGCTCTTCCAGCCCAGGATGTGCTTGGCGCCCTCGGTCAGGATTCCCTTGAAGCCCATTGCGAGCACCTGCGGCGCAATCTCGTCGTCGTAGATAAGCTCGGTGTTGTGCAGCACCTTGGGCTTGACGCCGAGCAGGTTGTTGAGCTTGTCGGCCTCCACCTTCACCTGATTGGCAAATTCATCGGGGTCGGCCAGCGAGGCCAGCGAGTGGGCGTACGGCACGGCCAGGAACTCTACGGCGCCCGTGTCGGCCAGGCGGCGCAGCAGGTCGATGAACTCCGGCACGTACTGCTCCAGCTGCTCCAGGGCTATGCCGCTGATGCTGAACGAGCAGCGGAAGGCGCCCTTGCTGTCGTTGATCATGCGCAGCAGCGTCTCGGCTGCGGGTATGTAGCTGTTGTGGGCCACACGGCTAACGATTTCGTCGTTCAGGAAGTCATCGTAGTAGTAGTGGTCGTTGCCTATGTCGAAGAAGCGGTAGCGCTTCAGGCGCATGGGCTGATGGATTTCAAAGTTGAAGCAAATGGCTTTCATTGTGGTATGGTGTGTGGCTTGTTATCGGTTAAGAACTTTTTTGTAGATGTCGATGACTTTCTGCCCGGCTTTGTCCCAGGTTATCTGAGCCACCTCTTTGAGGCCTTCCTCGCGCAGCTGGTTGTACATGGCGGGGTAGGTGATGATGGAGTGTATGGCGTCGGCCATGGCGTCGATGTCCCAGTAGTCGGTCTTGATGACGTTGCTGAGAATCTCGGCGCAGCCGCTTTGCTTGGAGATTATGCTGGGCACGCCCATTTGCATGGCTTCCAGAGGCGAGATGCCGAAGGGCTCGCTCACGCTGGGCATGATGTAGACGTCGCTCGCCTTGAGCATCTCGTACACCTGCTTGCCCTTCTGGAAGCCCGGGAAGTGGAAGCGGTCGGCGATGCCGCGCTCGGCGGCCAGGCGTATCATCTTGTCCATCATGTCGCCGCTGCCGGCCATCACGAAGCGTACGTTGTGGCAGAGGCGCAGCACCTTCACGGCGGCCTCCACGAAGTATTCCGGACCTTTCTGCATGGTGATGCGGCCCAGGAAAGTCACAACCTTCTCCTTGGGCTTCTTTACCTCAACGTCCAGCAGCTCCTGACTCAGGGGCACCACGGCGTTGTGTACGGTGGTGACTTTGGCCGGGTCGATGCCGTACTTGTCGATTACGGTCTGGCGCGTCAGGTTGCTGACGGTGATGATGTGGTCGGCGTGCAGCATGCCGTCGCGCTCGATGTTGAACACCGTCGGGTTCACGTTGCCGCGCGAACGGTCGTAGTCCGTAGCGTGTACGTGTATTACCAGCGGCTTGCCGGTCACCTGCTTGGCGTGGATGCCGGCGGGGTAGGTGAGCCAGTCGTGGCTGTGGATGATGTCGCAGGGCACCGTGCGGGCCACGACGCCTGCCATTATGCTGTAGTTGTTGATTTCCTCGAGCAGATTGTCGGGGTAGCGGCCGGAGAACTCTATGCAGCCCAGGTCGTTGGTGCGCATATAGTTGAAGTCGGCGTATATGTGGTCGCGCATGCGGT
>ENA-OYXU01000224-OYXU01000224.1-human-gut-metagenome-genome-assembly--contig:-NODE-224-length-23747-cov-5.766208_pt1 | contig 23747 bp, 17 predicted proteins | sample MGYA00243243_ERZ653435 | MGnify/ENA primary metagenome ERZ653435 (study PRJEB26926, sample SAMN06165113) | human gut metagenome | biome: ENVO:00009003; feature: ENVO:2100002; material: ENVO:00002003... | reverse complement strand
CGAGATGCAGCGTAGTCTCGTGGGCTCGGAGATGTGTATAAGAGACAGGATTTACTTCGGGCAGGAACTCGGAGAGACAGCCTCCGACGCCGAGGGCTACAGCGGACACGACGGCCGCACGACCATCTTCGACTACTGGTCGGTGCCGACAGTGCGCCGATGGCTTAACGACGGTCGCTGTGACGGAGTGCTCCCCGAGCCGGTGCGCCGGTTGCGCGAGACTTACGGACGCATACTGAATATATGTAACAGTGAGACCGCGGTTAGAGAGGGACGATTCTTCGACCTCATGTATGTCAACTATCACAATCCCGACTTCAACCCTCACCGTCATTACGCATTTCTGCGCGCGACGGCCGACGAATTGTTAGTCATCACTGTCAATTTTGACACGGCTGCAGCCGATATACGCATAAACATCCCACGCCACGCATTTGACTATCTCGACTACCCCGAGGGTCAGGTCATGATGACCGAGCTGCTCGGCGGCGAGACAGTCGGCGGCCTCCTGTCGAGCACACAAAGTTTTGCAACTCACGTCGTTGGTCACGGTGCGACGATATGGAAAATACGTCGTAAAGACATCGTTGACAGCAACGCGACTGCTGAGGGTGACACCCCGGCCAAACCCGCGGCAAAAATATCCGCAAAAAAAGCGCCTGCCGCTGCCCGTCGTAAGGCAAAAAAAGACTAACTTTGCCACCGAAAACCAATTCTCATCTTTTTCATAGCAAATATGGATACCTCCCTACCCCCTTTTAAGGTCTTTGCCGGTACGAACTCACAGTACATGGGTCATGAAATCTGCAAGGATCTTGGTGTTGAACTTGGCAAAATGAACATCCTTCATTTTGCCGACGGTGAATTTGAAGTCTCGTTTGAGGAATCTATACGCGGCTGCGAGGTTTACCTCGTGCAGTCGACGTTCCCCAACTGCGACAACCTTATGGAGCTCCTGCTGATGATTGATGCAGCCAAGCGTGCGTCAGCCAAAGCGACCATCGCCGTTATGCCCTACTTCGGATGGGCCCGTCAGGACCGCAAGGACAAACCGCGCGTGTCAATTGCCGCCAAACTTGTCGCCGACATGCTGACCGCCGCCGGTGTAGACCGTGTCATAACGATGGACCTCCATGCCGACCAGATACAGGGCTTTTTCAATGTCCCGGTCGACCACCTCTATGCTTCGTCGGTATTCATCCCCTACATCCAGTCGCTCGGCCTCGAGAACATGGTCATAGCCACTCCGGATGTCGGCGGTGCGAAACGCGCCAACAGCTATGCAAAATATCTTGACCTGCCCCTCGTGCTCTGCCACAAACAGCGAGCCAAGGCCAATGTCGTTGCCAAGATGACTGTAATCGGTGATGTCAAAGACAAAAATGTCATACTCATCGACGACATGTGTGACACAGCCGGCACAATAGTCAAAGCGGCCGAACTTATGATGGAGAACGGCGCTCGCTCTGTCAGAGCTCTCTGCTCTCACGCCATAATGAGCGACCCCGCCACAGACCGCGTCAACCAGAGCCCGCTGACCGAGATGATTTTCACAAACTCAATTCCCTACAGAAAACAGTGCAGCAAATGCACCATCATCTCCGTCGCCCGCCTCTTCGCCGACACTATCCGCCGCGTACACTCCAACGAGTCTATCTCGTCGCAATATCTCATCAAATAACACAATCCGTTTAAAAATCCTTTATAAACAGAGCGGGGCTGCCGGCATGGCAGCCCCGCTCTGTGATTATTGGGGAGATATGAAAAATATAGACAATCACGGTAAAACCGCATTAGAAGTGTCGTCCGCGTAGCGGTCGCAGCCGCAGCGCGGCGTCAGCATTTGAGGCCACGGTAAGCAGGCCGTCAGGTCTGCGCAACCGTGGTATTTAGTCCACACAAACAGAGCGTGCTGTAGGCACGCCGCTCAAATCATTAAGAGCCAGAGCATTGCGGCACTCCTACAGAGTGCATGACATTACTAATTCTAATCACCTATGACTGCGCGGACCTACAGCCCGCTTGTCATAGGCTAACATACGGCGCTACACAGCCGTTTAAATCACTATGTATTAAATTATTAATTACGCTTTGCCTTGGCGGAGATTTTCGACGTAGGCGTTGATGTCGTCGAGGCGGCGCGGGATTTCGATGCCCTGCGGACACTTGGAGATGCATTGTCCGCAGGCTATGCAGCGGTTGGCCTGACGCAGACGCGGCACAGAGCGGTCATAACCGATAAGGAACGCACGTCGCCCGCGCTCGTAGTTGGGGTCGCGCACGTCACGCGGAGCATTGTCGTCATTTATACATTTATTATAATGAGCGAAAATTGCAGGGATGTTGACGCCGTAAGGACATGGCAGACAATAGCGGCAGTCGGTACACTCGACGGTCTTGTTGGCCTTGATCTCGCGGGCGATAAACTCATAAAAATCACTCTCGATGTCGCCGACAGGCTCGAGAGGCGAGTATGTGGCGAGGTTGTCCTCCAAATGCTCCATATACGTCATGCCGCTGAGCACGGTCAGAACGCCTTTGGGTGTGCCCGCAAAACGGAAAGCCCACGAGGCTATGCTGTCGTCGGGACGGCGCTCTTTCATCTTCTTTGCGACTGCATCTCCGACATTGGCGAGACGTCCGCCGAGCAGGGGCTCCATGATGACGACCGGTATGCCGCGGCGCTCGAGCTCGTCGTAGAGATAGTGAGCGCTGATGTCACGTCCCTCGCCGTCGGTCGCAGGCAGCCAGTCGATATAATTGAGCTGAATCTGAACGAAGTCCCAGTGTATCTCGCCGCGGTCCATGCGCGCGAGCATTTCGTTGAAAACGCCGACATCGCCATGAAACGAGAAGCCGAGGTTGCGGATGCGGCCGGCCTTTTTTTGCTCTACAAGCCAGTCGAGGAGACCGTTGTCGGCGTAACGGACATTGAAATTGTCCATACCTCCGTTGCCGATGGCGTGGAGCAGCAGATAATCGATGTGGTCGGTCTGCAGCAGCTTGAGCGAATTTTCAAACATCTCCCGAGAGCGCTCGAGACTGTGGGTCGAGGGGTCGAAGTTGCTGAGCTTGGTAGCAATAAAATAGCTGTCGCGCGGATGACGGCTGAGGGCTTTGCCCATAGCCTCCTCCGAGCGGGCCTTGCAGTAGACCGGGGCTGTGTCGAAGTAGTTGACACCATGCTCGATGGCATGGTCAACGAGACGGTTGACAGCCTCCTGATCGATTACGTCTCCCTCGCCTTCAGTCTTGACAGTCGGCAGACGCATGCAGCCGTAACCGAGCAGCGAGACCTCGTCGCCGGTATTGGGGTTTGTGCGCATAGTCATTTCTCCCGACTTTGCGGCAGTTTGCTCATGCTCGTCAGATGTCGAGACCTTTGCGCCACACGATGCGGCGAGTCCGGCGAGAGCCGTCACTCCGAGCTGACCCATAAAGCGGCGGCGCGATATATTGTTTTTGTTATCTTTCATTGTAACGATTGCTTAAATTTCGTGATGACGTTCGATACCCTCGACATGGATAGCCGAGTGGTCGGCCTTAATATGTCCGACCGTACCCACAGGGCAGTTATACTCACAGGCTCCACAGCCGATGCAGACATTCTCGTTGACCGTCGGCCTCATATTTCCCGTGGCCTCGTCGCGGACCATCGAGACTGCGCCCGTGGGACAGCGGCGCTCGCAGTTGCCGCACTGCTGTCCGGCTGAGGCCGAGATGCAGAGCGAGGTATCGACGACGGCCGTACCTATTTTGATTGCAGTCTTCTCCTCCGGAGTGATACGCTCGATTGCCCCTGCGGGACAAACCTCAGAGCAGCGCGTACAGCCCGGGCGGCAGTAACCGTCAGTGTAGACCATTACCGGCTGCATAAAGTTGCTCAGCTCGGTCGAAGGAACGAGTATATGCTCGGGACAGTTCTGTATACATAGCTGACAGGCCGTACACTTCGACGACAGGCTCATGACGCCGCCTGATCCGGCCGGTACGACCTCAACCCTGCGCTCGGGACGCTTCTTGGCCTTGACCGGTGCGAGAGCTCCGTCACCGTGCTCGGCAGCCGAGGCTATGAGCACACCTCCGACTATTGCGCCGGTGGTGATGAAACTTCGACGCCCTGCATCGACAGCCGGTTTTGAGGCAGATTCCTCTTTATGTCCCGTCTCTTTGACAAAGCCCGGCGCATAGCGGTATTTGATGGCGTGTTGCGAACAGTTGCCTATGCAATCCATGCAGACGACGCAGCGTGTATGGTCGATGCGATGAGTCGACCCGTCGATGCACGATGCCTTGCAATTGCGCTCACACTTGCGGCAGCCATTGCACTTTGACTTGTCAATCATGGGTTTGAACACCGAGTAGCGGCTAAGATAGCCGAGCACAGTACCCACGGGACAAATTATGTTACAGTAGTTACGTCCTCCTACCCATGCGAATGTGACAATGATAACCAAAGTCAACGCAGCGACTATCGCTACAGGCCAGACGGTCAGACGGCTGACAGTATAAAACTCATAGCTGCCGCGTGCGGCCGCTTCGTCGGCAAGCAGATTGTTTACACCGTCATAAATCGGCGCAAAAAGCTGCGAGACAATACGCCCGTAGCTGCTGTATGGCTCAATGAGGCCTGCAATCCACGACGCCGTGAAACTTACGAGACCGAGAAGTATAAATACGATAAAGACCGTCAGAATGGTCAGGCGCAGACGGCGGTAAGACGGACGGTAGCCGAAACGGTTTTTCTGACGGCGGCGAGGCAGTCCGTAAGTGGAACGCAGTCTGATGATCACGTCCTGAAAAACGCCTAACGGACAGATGACCGAGCAGTATATACGACCGAAAAGCAGAGTCAGACCGACTATCAGGACAAGAGCCAACAGATTAAGCGACAGCAGTGCCGGTATAAACTGTATCTTAGCCATCCACGGCCAGTGTGAGGCCGCAAACCCCGTGAAATCAAGGAATAATAATGTTATGGCCGTAATCGACACGAGAGCTAAAACAATCCTTATGTATCTAAGCATAAAAGAAATGTGTGAGGAATGATTATGAGCGAGGATAAATTACTTTTAGCTACAAAAATAATAAAAAATGCACCAATGTAAAAAATAAGTCGCTAAATCATCGCATATATGCGCTTTAGCCGCCATTATATTGACGGGGCAGAAGTGTTAAAATACAAGGGATGCAAATTTTGTCACCTTTGCGTGGTGATGCGTATCTATCTTTGTGCAAAAAATAACGCACTATGAAACGAACGCGCAAATCCGCACAAAAGACCATCACCGCACGCATCCCCGTCGAACTGATAAGTCAGATTCTCGCCGACCCGGAGAACATCTCGCTCTGCCACGCCCTCGTCTCGGCCATAATCACTGCCGAACGTATCCGCCGCCCTGACGGCATAGCCTCTGACCTTGACGACAGCGGCCTGAAACCCGCGAAGTCACCCGAGGCTGACGCGATGGCCGAAGACGCGAGAAAGCGTGTAGCGAAAGCCCGCGAGCGTCGCGAGCGTTGCATGCAGAGGGCCGAAAAACGTGTTGCCATCCTCCTGAAAGTCATGCGCGACAAAAAGCCTGTCGAGTTGTCGGCACTTTTCGGCTCGGGTCTTTTCACACGCGAACAGGAGCGCGCCATCGACGCACTGCTCAATCCGACAGTCCGCACAATCAGAAAACTGTCTTTCGACCAACTCCGGGCCTACTTCTTGCCTCTTTTTGTCAAACTGACCAACACAGACATCAATACACTCTCCCCCGCAGATCGCCGACACGTCATCACCCGTTAATAAACATGGAGGGCCGATTTTTAATCGGCCGAAGAGAACTCGCTGATTACCACCAAAATGTAGGGACTTGCCTTTGGCAAGTATAATGTGGCCGCCATGTTTCGCGAATTGTGGGTAAAGGTTAGCTCGGCTCGAGTGTCCCTACATAAAAAAAATCGGTTCGTTTCAATGAAACCAACCGATTCAGGCAAGTAGCGGGACCGAGAATTGAACTCGGGACCTCCGGGTTATGAATCCGACGCTCTAACCAACTGAGCTATCCCGCCTTGTTTGCGAGTGCAAAGTTACGACCTTTTTCTGATTTTGCAAATTTTTAATGGCATAATTTATGCCATTTTAATGCCTAAAATCATTATAAATACTATATCATTCTAACAGTCATACTTTTATACGTCCCCGGCAGTCGCAACCGATACCCGCTCGTCATCTCCGATTTTACGGATAATGCGACAGGGATTACCTGCCGCGATGACGCGCGGCGGAATATCTGATGTCACGACCGAGCCGGCCCCGATTACCGTAGACGAGCCGACAGTAACGCCCGGCAGTATACTCACCCCTGCCCCAATCCACACGTCGTCGCCGATTGTGACCGGCAGCGCACGCATTACGCCCTCGGCACGCTGAGCCGCATTGATAGCATGAGAGATTGTATAGATGCCCGTATTTGGCCCGATAAACACATTGTTGCCGATAGTCACGGGCGCTTCGTCGAGTATGGTCAGGTTGAAATTGCCGACAAAATTATCTCCTATGGTGATGTTGTGGCCGAAATCGCATCGAAAAGGCGCGTTGATGTGGAAGTTTGAGCCTATGCCGCCCAATAGTTGGCGGATAAGTGATTCTCGCTCAGTGACAGCAGACGGCGGCAGAGAATTCAGGCGGAAAACAAGGTCGGCCGTACGACTAAGTGCCTCGCCGATAGACGGTGCGAAACCGTTATGCCACTGCCCCGAAGCCATCAGCTGCAGGTCAGGCGAAAATGAAGAATCTTTCATATTGAGAAAAGGGTATGGGCTTTAGAGAGTCTTTAAGGCCTCTAAGGCCTTTAAAGACCTTAAGGAATAAACAGTAAAACCAGCCGTTGAAAGGCTGGTTTACAGGGGTATTTTGATTGAGCCGCGAGTGGGACTCGAACCCACGACCTTTTCGTTACGAATGAAATGCTCTACCAACTGAGCTATTGCGGCTTGTGTCTTTGACGGTGCAAAGATACTAATTATTTATTGATTGATTGCTATAGACAAATCTAATTTTTGCTTTATCAAATAATATTTTGGCCATGGCGGGACCGGAAACATAAGGCGCAACTTCTGTCACCGTGGATGTCGATCCGTAATAGTAATCGTTGTTAGACTCTGTAGTCACATTGACAGGTGTCAGGACAAAATCCACGTCTTCGTCTTTAATCTCGTCTTTGGACAGTAGGTCAAGGATGTATTCGCGCATACCGGCAAAATAATATCTGCCGTGTGTCGAGTCGTAATTGGCGTAGAAGGAGTTGATGTTGTCGGGCAACTGATTGTTGGAGAAGAACTCTTTCATCTTGCTCTTCTTGATTAAGAGCATATATGGCGGGGCGCTGATGCCAAGATTGCTCCTAAGTGTGTCGGCCGGCAGAATCAATGATAAGGTGTTGACCACAGAAAGCTGACCTTTTTTACTGTTATATGAGTTTACAATCTCCCGGCCGGGGAAAGTAAATTCGACGTTGTAGCCGGCAGGCGCAACGACAATGTTCTCGCCCCGGTCGATAGCTAACTGTATATCGGGAGATATCTGATATTTGATATTATTGTTGGTTACAATCTCAGGGGTCACGGCGAAGTAATTGCCGACATAGTTGATTGTTGTGTCACGCCCCATGTCGGTGACATAGCGGGTGTGATAGAACATTTGCATTATGGTCTGCGATACATTTGTCAGACGGCCGCTGCCGAAGGAGTTGCGTATATAAAGTCCTTGGAAGACCTGATTGATAAAGTCGTTGGGCGACGAATATATCTTCGGATTGCGGATGTAGGCGCGATATAGCTCCTGTGCGAGCTCTTGGGGCAGCGACACTCTGATCGAACGTGCGGCGGCATAGGGCAATGTGTCGGTTACGCCGATGTTTGACATGTTGTAGACTGTGCGGCCGATGCACTTAGAGGGGTCATAATAGCCTGTTGGGTCAAAGTCGCTGTAGATGGGGGACGGGAGGCGGCGGTTGAGGCGATAGACCTCGATGCCGAGCGGAGCAATCGAGTCTCCGACATAGTTGCCGTCGACAATGTTGAACACGAGCGAGAGCGAGTCAATGGTCTTGACAGAGATGCCCTGTGTGTCGAGCGCTGCCGAAGGCATGAACTGGGTGACTACTTCGCTCGAGAGACGTCCGTAGCCCTCGGCGTCGATGCGTCCGAGCAGCTGGGTGAGCGTACGTGACTGCACGGCTCCGTTGGCGACAGTGCGGCCGGTAATGGTAAATGTCGAGTCGATGACAATCTCGAGCTCGTCTTCGGCTATAGAGGCGCCGATATTTGAAGAATCGTCACACGACACGGCTGCATGAGCGATAAAGCATGCGGCGGCTGCGACAACGAAATTGGATCTGAAATTCATCTTTGTTTTAAACTGGCAGAAAGCCCGCATAGTGTGGCGGCTGCGATGAATGATGTTTAAAGAGATTGATAGAAATTAAAGTAAGCGTCGGCATAGTCTTCAGCTCCGGGATAAGGCATGAACGGCTTGCCTGAGGCGCGGGCGTATGCGACAAGCTCGGGGTCGACGCCTTCGCTGCTTTCTACAACGGCATCGGCATGGTCGATTGCGAGTCTGTTGAGCATGCGGCAATCGACGGGAGCTCCGTCCAAAGCTGCAAGTTGCTCGTCGGTAACTCCGTCAAGACGGAGTTTCTCGACCATGCGGGGGTCTAAGGCGCCTTCAAAATTTTCGTTGAAAAGCGAATAGATTATTTTGGTGTCGCGGAACGAAGGGTCGTCGGCATAAATATTTTTGAGATACAGAGGCGCAAGGGCTGTCACCCATCCTGTACAGTGTATCACAGACGGCTCCCAGCGAAGTTTTTTTGCGGTCTCTACGACGCCGCGTACAAAGAAGATGATGCGCTCGTCGTTGTCATCGGGCATAGTGGCCGTCTCAAGGCCTTCGGATGTATGCCGCACAAAGTAATCGTCGTTGTCTATGAAATAAACCTGCATGCGCGACGGCTGCAGGGTCGCCACCTTGATAATCAGCGGATGGTCGGAGTCGTCAATCGATATATTAAGGCCTGACAGGCGAATAACTTCATGCAACTGGTTACGGCGCTCATTGATAATACCATATCGCGGCATGAAAGTTCTGACTTCCACCCCTCGCTCCTGAATGGCCTGCGGCAAGTCGCGTCCAAACAGCGACAGAGCCGTGGGTTTAAGATAGGGGGTTATCTCCTGCGAGACAAATAGCACTTTTTTGACGTCCATTAATGATGATAATAGTGATTAGACAACGTTTATCGTGCAAAGATACTCATTTTTTTTCATTCAGCAGTTAAATAATTGAAAAATGGCGTTTCGGCAATGTTTGGATTAACCTGACTGAACTATCGGCGGACATGGTGTGTTTATTTTTTAAAAGTTTAACAAACTACAAAAAAGTTATGATACGCAAATTACTCATCTCATTAGCGGTAATCGCCGCAACGACATTCGGGGCATCGGCTCAAGGCAAGGAACTTACTGTATCTTACGGCGGTTACACACAAATGGACGCCATGGACATGCATGACGGCTGGCACGGCGTAAACACGGCGTGGGGCGCTCTCAACGTTGGCTTTAACTTCCAGATCAACTCCAAATTCTGGATCGGTCCGTCTTACACGTTTTCGAGCACTACCACCAAAGGCGGCCCTCATCACAGCAACATCGCTTATCATGCCTTCATGATTAACGGCCGATACCAGTATTATCGTTCGGGGCTGTTCTCCATGTATGCCAAGGCCGGACTCGGCATAGAGTTTTCACACATGCAGCCACGCGGCGATGACGCTTACAATAAATGCTACTGCGCATTCCAGCTTGTGCCCGTCGGCGCTCAGTTTGATCTCAACCGCACGGTCGCGCTGTTTGCCGAAGCCGGTTTCGGCGCACAGGGTCTGTTTCAGGCCGGCTGTAAATTCCGTTTCTGACACACGGCATCACTAAGTACCTATCAAAATACACAAACGCAGATGAGGCGCGGCAATCTCCGAGGGATTTTGGCCGCGCCTCACATATTCTTATTCTCAGACCCCTACCCCTATGCCGAAGAGTGCATAATCGTAATAGACAGGGTCATCAGGACGGAGCTCTCTGAGCACGGCCGTCAGCTGTTCGACAGCTTTACGGTCGTTTGCCCGTCGGTCGATGAGGCCGAGGCCGCGCGAGATATTGCCGACATGGACATCAAGCGGGATGTAGAGGTCTGCCGGACGCAGCGAGCGCCACAGCCCGAGGTCGACGATGCCGTCGTCACGCACTAACCAGCGCAAAGCCATATTAAAACGCTTAAGCGCAGATTTGTCAAGAGACAGAGGCAGACAGCGGCAATCGCATACACCGGCATTGGCATCGGCCAAAACGCCGTTAATCGCCTCGGCCAGCACCCAAGGCTTGCCTTCATAATGCGGGTTGCGATCAAAAACCTCACGGGCAAAATCGTCAAGAGTCTCATAGCGCTGATATATCGCCCTGAGTCCGCGCAGATAGTGACGCAGATTGGCGGCGAAAAAAGTGCGGTGAATATTGCCGTCGGGCAGATGTTCAAACTCGCCGTCTATTACATAATTATAAGGCTGCCAATCCATCGTATCGAACATACGCTCTCCGCTGAGAATTATCATCGAACGTTTGCCCCACGCGATAGTCGATGCAAGCAGCGCTGCAATCTCGATGTCGCGCCGATCGGTAAACGAGCGCGGAAATCTGACCGGGTCGGCGTCGATAAACGAGCGGCTGTTAATGCGTGCAGCCTCCGAGTCAAGCAGTTCGCGTATTTCCTTCTTAATCATAGCAATCAATGTGTCTGTATAAAACCAAGCATCCCCGCACCGGCAACCGGAGCAGGGATGTCAATAATCTTTAGTGGGGTGCCTTGAGGGGGTCGAACCCTCGACCTTCGGAACCACAATCCGACGCTCTAACCAACTGAGCTAAAGGCACCATTTCGCAAATGCACGGCAAAGGTAGGCATCTTTTTCCAATTGTGCAATACCTCGAGCGATTTTTATTTCATTTTTTTATCGTCCGTCAATCGCGCCCTACCCCTCCAGCTATGAAAACGCCACACATCTTATGAGTTTACGAATGCAGCGTGTCTATAACTTTTGTATTCACGACACCTTATACTATAGAAATTATTACTAAATTTGCACTTATATATAAAGTAACAACGACCGCATAAAAATACACATAATACAAGCATGATTGATTTGCTGCTACCCGCCGCGCTTTTCGACGCGTCATACTATTTTACGGAAATTGTCACAAACATGAGCTATCTTGTAGTCTTCATGTTTATGGTTATCGAAAGTTCGTTTATCCCCTTCCCGTCAGAAGTAATAGTGCCTCCGGCTGCATTTCTCGCCTGTCAGACCACACGCACGCTGCAATATCAGGGTCACTCGCTCGCCATCCCCGACATGAACATCTACGTGATAATCCTCGTGGCCACGGCCGGCGCCATCGTCGGAGCCCTCGTCAACTACGGTCTGTCGCTGTGGATCGGACGCCCGATTGTATATCGCTTTGCCGACTCGCGCTTAGGCCACGCCTGCCTTATCGACCGCGCCAAAGTCGACCGCGCCGAGGCTTACTTCGACAAGCACGGCGCCATCTCGACATTTGTCGGGCGCCTTATCCCGGCCGTCAGACAGCTGATTTCGATACCTGCCGGACTGTCGCGCATGAATATATGGGTATTTATCATCTTCACCGGATTAGGAGCCATGGTTTGGAATATCGTGCTTGCACTGTTAGGATGGTTTCTCGCCAAGACCGTCGACATCAACAGTCTCTTTGGCGCAGTCGAGCGCTACAACTCATATCTCTCTTACGCCGGAGTGGCCATAGCCGTGATATGCGCGGCCATCATCGCATGGAACGCTTTCAAACCGCGCCGCAACGACAGCGCCAAAACCAACTGACACACATAAACCAACACATGACAACGCTATGATTGTATCTCCCTCTATATTATCAGCCGACTTCGGCAATCTCAGGGGCGAAATCGAAATGCTCAATGACAGCGCCGCCGACTGGATTCACTTAGACATAATGGACGGCGTCTTCGTGCCTAACATCTCATTCGGATTTCCGGTGATGAAAGCCGTGGCAACCTATGCCGCCAAGCCGTTGGACGTGCACCTGATGATTGTCGACCCGCAGCGCTACATCACACGTGTCAGAGATATCGGAGCCACAGTCTGCAATGTCCATCAGGAGGCATGCACCCATCTCCACCGCACGGTCGAGAGCATACATCAGGCCGGTATGAAAGCGGCAGTCACCCTAAATCCGGCCACACCCGTCGAAACTCTCACCGATATACTCTACGACCTCGACATGGTGCTGATTATGAGTGTCAATCCCGGATTCGGCGGCCAGAAATTCATCAGCCACAGTGTCGATAAAATCAGGCGGCTCAAACGTCTCATCCTTGAGACAGGCTCAAAAGCCGTCATTGAGGTCGACGGAGGCGTTAATCTCACCACCGGCGCTCTATGCGCCGAGGCCGGGGCGGATGCTCTTGTGGCAGGAAATGCCATCTTCGGCGAAAGTTCGCCGAAAGAGATAATCGCCTCACTTAAAAAACTCTGAGCATTATAAACGTTTTTCTTTCATCAAAACCGATCTAAGACACACACTTATTGCATCAATAAAATGGATAGTTACGACTTCGGCACCACATCACGTCATACAACCGCTTCACGCCCCAAAGCTGCGGCACAGCCGCGGCAGCCTCGACGGACACAGCAACCGTCGCCATCACGCCAACGTCAGGGCGAAAGACGCCGCACCAACGAGCGTCGGCGTGGCGGCAACCGTCTTGTCGAATTTTTCCGCGACAAACGCACCCATCTTGCTTTAGGCGTGGCGCTGATTACCATAGCCATAGTCATGGCCATTTCGGCTGTGTCTCATCTCAAGAACGGCCCTATTGACCAGAGCATCGTCGAGGGCGCCGGCTCTGTGGGTGCCATCGCCTCGTCAGGCACAGCGGTGCAGAACACAGGCGGTCCGTTAGGTGCATGGCTGTCGCATGTGCTGATGACGGAGGGGCTCGGTATCGGAGCGTTTGTGCTTGTGATTTATCTCGGCATACTCGGTCTGAGCCTTTTGGGCGCCATGAAGTGCCGCTTCTGGTCACTGACATTCAAATGTCTTTTCACGGCAATATCCATATCCGTAATCATCGGTCTCATCACGCTTACAACAGACAGTTTCACCCACTGGGGCGGCGTCCACGGCCGCTATGTCAACCTTTGGCTGATTGAGATGGGGTCGTGGATTACGGCTTACGCCGTGTGCGTCATCCTCACCGGCTGCCTCGTGGCTGTATATTACAAGCCGCTCAGCGCCCTCTTTGCCAAAATAAAAGCGGTTATGCCCAAACGTCAGGCAAAGGACGAGAGCGAAAGTGACGGGGAGAATGATGAAGTGCGTGACCTCGACGGATTTGACAACGAACATGCCGACTCGGAAAAGACCGCAGGAGAAGAGGTATCGTTTGGCGAGGAAGTCAATGAAAATGCCGAACATGTCTTTGCCGGCACACGCAAAGTCAACACTCCGCGCAGCCTCTTCTCCATCGACGATATCGACGACGAGCCGGAGGAAACACCGGCTGCGGCCGCTTTCACCTCGCCATCGGCCCCTGCAGCGGTCAGCGAGCCGATTATCGGCATCAGCGCCGAAGACAGCCGGCCGGCTGCCGCATCAGCTGCCGACGCCGCGAAACCCGCGGGCGACAAAGAGCCCGAGTTTACAGTGGCCGTGGCCGATGTGGCCGAGGCTGCCACACAGTCAGCTGCGCCTGGCGAAGCGACCGTCACCGATGAGCCATACGACCATCGCGCCGACCTGTCGCGTTATGTGTTCCCCGACATAGACCTTTTGGAAGACCGTCCGTCAGGCCCGGTCGTGGATCCCGAGGAGCAGGAGCGCAACAAAGACCTGATTGTCAAAACACTGCTTGACTACCGCATCCCCATCCAGCGCATTCATGCCACCGTGGGTCCGACCGTTACGCTCTATGAGGTCGTGCCGGCCGAGGGTGTGCGCATAGCGCAGATACAGCGTTTGGAAAACGATATCGCCCTCAGCCTCTCGGCCTTGGGCATACGCATCATCGCGCCCATCCCCGGCGCCGGAACAGTCGGCATCGAGGTGCCAAACCGCGAGCCGCAGACGGTGTCGATACGCTCGGTGCTTTCATCGTCAAAGTTCCGCGAGGCAGTTGTCAAGAAAAATCTGCCCTTCGCCATGGGCTCGACCATCTCAAACGACGTATTTGTGGCCGACCTGACCAAGATGCCACATATCCTCGTGGCCGGCGCAACCGGACAAGGCAAATCGGTGGGTCTGAACTGCATCATCGCCTCTCTGATTTACGCCAAACATCCGTCAGAGCTGAAATTTGTGTTCATCGACCCCAAGATGGTCGAATTCTCGCCTTACCGCAAACTCGAACGCCACTTCCTCGCCAAGCTGCCCGACGCCGACAATCCCATCATCACCGACCCGACGAAAGTGCCCGCGACACTCAACTCGCTCTGTGTCGAGATGGACAAACGCTACGAGCTCATCAGCGAGGCCGGAGTGCGTTCGGTCGAGGAATACAACCGCAAATTCTCAAAACGCGTGCTCAACCCCGAGAAAGGACATCGCTACATGCCCTACATCGTGACTATCGTCGACGAGTTTGCCGACCTTATCATGATGGGCGGCAAGGAGGTGTCGATGCCTATCGCGCGTATAGCCCAGAAGGGCCGCGCCGCCGGCATGCACATGATAATCGCCACGCAGCGCCCGTCGACCGACGTCATCACCGGTATGATTAAGGCAAACTTCCCGGGCCGCATCGCCTTCCGCGTGATGCAGATGGTCGACTCAAAGACCATCCTCGACCGCCCGGGCGCCAACCAGCTTATCGGCCGCGGCGACATGCTCTTCCTGCACAACGGACTACTCGAGCGCGTACAGTGTGCCTTTATCGATACCGACGAAATCGACGCCATCACCGACCATATCAGCCGACAGATAGGTTATCCGTCGGCCTACCTGCTGCCCGAGCCTATAGTCGAAGGCGCACAACCGGGCGACAATTATGACCCGACGACGCGCGACGCGTTGTTCAACGACTGCGCCCGTTTCATCGTGCAACAGAACACAGCCTCGACCTCGTCGCTGCAGCGCCGCTTCGGCATCGGCTACAACAAAGCCGGCAAAATCATGGACCAGATGGAGGCCGCCGGCATCGTAGGCCCCGCTCAGGGCGCCAAACCGCGCGCCGTGCTCATGGACCCGACCACACTCGAGACCCTTCTGCAAAACTGAGAGGGTCTCTCTGACGTTATACAAATGTATGGATTTGCATATAATAAAAATGAACGCAATACATAAGTTAAATTTGCGCACGCTCACAGCGCTCATAGTGATGCTTGCACTCGCTCCGCTCACAGCGCTTGCAGCCGGTGACGGCTCCGACATCCTTTCGGCATGCGCCTCACGCATACGCTCGGCCAAGGGCATAAGCGCCGAGTTCACGATGAAACAGTCAAACGGCGGCTCGACTGCCGGCGACCTGACGATGTCGGGTAAAAAATTCAGACTCATCACGCCGCAGATGTCTGTGTGGTATAACGGCAAAGACCAGTGGTCGTATCTGAGTGCGGCCGGCGAGGTAAACATTACCGAGCCGACACCCGAGGAACTCTTGGAGACAAATCCGTTTGAGGTCATCGTTTCCTATGACAAGCGCTACAAATGCCGTCTGCTTAAAGCTGAGGTCGGCTACGACCGTGTCGAGCTGACGCCTGCCGGCAAAGACAACGCCATAAAATCGGCCAAAATCGCCATCAGCCGCAAAACAGGCTGGCCGGTTGAGATTAAGGTGCTCTTTGACAACGGACAGGCGGCCGATATACGCATCGGCTCGGTCAAGACGCACGCAGAGGCTATACCGGCGTCAGTTTTCACGTTCAATGCCAAAGCCTATCCAGGCATAGACGTGGTTGACTTGAGATAACGAAGTACAAAACATAAAACACTATAGTTATGCAACACACAAAATGCCTTATAATCGGCTCGGGACCTGCAGGTTTCACCGCAGCCATATACGCGTCGCGAGCTAATCTGAGCCCCATCGTTTTAGAGGGCCCGCAGCCCGGCGGTCAACTCATCACCACAACCGAAATCGAGAATTTCCCCGGATATCCAGAGGGAGTTCAGGGCCCCAAGATGATGGAGGACCTGCGTTCTCAGGCTATGCGTTTCGGCGCAGAAATCCGCTCGGGCCGCGTCACCGACGTCGACTTCGACAAACGTCCGTTCACCGTGACGGTCGATAGTGGACGCGAGACATACACCGCTGATGCAGTAATCATCTCGACAGGCGCCGGAGCGCGCTATCTCGGTCTGCCCGACGAGCAGAAATATTTAGGCATGGGGGTTTCGGCCTGCGCAACTTGCGACGGATTCTTCTACCGCAATCGCCGCGTGGCTGTTGTCGGCGGCGGCGACACAGCCTGTGAGGAAGCCCTCTATTTAGCGGGCCTCGCCTCTCAGGTCTATCTCATCGTGCGCCGCGACGTGCTGCGCGCATCAAAGGTGATGCAGCGCCGTGTCCTCGAAAATCCCAAAATAGAGGTGCTGTTCAACACCAACACCGTCGGCCTTTACGGCACCGATGTGCTCGAAGGCGCACACCTCGTCACCAACCGCGGCACAGAGAACGAAAACACATATGACATAGCCATCGACGGATTTTTCCTCGCCATCGGCCACAAGCCCAACACCGATTTGTTCAAGGGCAAATTAGAGCTTGACGACGAAGGTTATATCAAGACGCATGCACCGTCGACACGCACAAGCGTCCACGGCGTATTTGCCGCCGGCGATGTCGCCGACCCGACCTACCGTCAGGCCATCTCGGCCGCCGGCATGGGTTGTCGCGCCGCCTTAGACGTGGAGAAATATATCCTCGAGCACGAGGATTAAAACTGATAAGAGTTTAAAATTAAGGTCCTTAGAGTCTTTTACGGCTTTAAGGACCTTAATTATATCATATAGCTTATAAGGCTCTTATAGGAGCAGGCTCTCGGCCACATAAACGGCTGCACCGGCCATGTAACCGAGGAAAGCGAGCCAAGTGAAGCGGCGCAGATACCAGCCGAAACTGATGCGCTCGAGGCCCATCGCGATGACGCCGGCAGCCGAGCCGATGATAAGAAGGCTGCCTCCCACTCCGGCACAATAACTGAGGAACTCCCAGAAAACGCCGTCTATGACGAAGTTTGAAGCATAGCCTACGCCTCCGGGCAGAGCGACGGGGTACATGCCCATGACACCGGCTACAAGCGGCACATTGTCAAATATCGACGACATGATGCCAAGCAGGACATTTATTATATATACATTGTGGACATTGGTGTCAAGCCAGTCGGCGGTTGCCGAGAGGATGCCGGCGGCGTCAAGCACCGAGACCGCCATAAGGATGCCGAGGAAAAAGAGTATCGAGGGCATGTCGATGCGCGAGATGACTTTGGGGATACGGTGCTCACGCGAGCGGTCAAGCATCTTGCCGTTATAAAACATTTCCGTAAATACCCACAGGAGGCCGAGGACAAGCAAAATACCGACAAACGGAGGCAGATGGGTAATAGTCTTGAAAACGGGCACAAATATAAGTCCGCCGACGCCAAGGAAGAAGATAGTCTTGCGCTCGCGGCTTGAAATATCGTTGACAGCCTTGCTGTCGGCACCGACCGGTGCGAGACGGCCTTTGAGAAAGTGAGACACGCCCCACAAAGGTACAAGCATCGCCACAAGCGACGGCAGCAGAACGCGGCTGACAAGCGCGGGAGCCGTCACATTGCCTTTGACCCACAGCATGATGGTGGTGACGTCGCCGATTGGAGACCATGCGCCGCCGGTGTTGGCCGCGATTATAATCATGCCGGCGAAGAGCCAGCGCTCATTTTTGTCGGAAACAAGTTTACGCAGCAACAATATCATGACGATGGTGGTGGTCATGTTGTCAAGCACGGCCGAGAAGATAAAGGTAGTCAGACATATCACCCAGAGCAGACGACGCTTGTCGCGTGTCTTTATATGATCTGTGATGACCGTGAAACCGCCGTGCACGTCAATAAGCTCGACTATCGTCATAGCGCCGATGAGAAAGAACAGCGTCTGCGTGATGTCGCCGAGAGCGTCGACAATCTTGACATTGAGCACAAAACCGAGACACTGCTCGGCAAGCGTAGACGTGGCAAGCGCAGGATTGTCAGCCACATACCGCGCGAGAGCGGCACTGTCGACAGCCGGCACAATCCACTCGGCCCCGAGAGCATAGACAATCCACATCAGCATACCGAGCAAGAGAGCGATAGCCGTCTTGTCGATGCGCAGCGGATGCTCGAGCGCGATGCAGAGATAGCCTATAAAAAACAGAGAGACAAGAGTAATAATCATATTGATTGTTACAACTTAAAGCGGTTAAACACAGAAGAAAAGTAAATACGGAAATTTTTCAGCAAATTTAGATACTTTTCGTCAGACCGACAAAAGCATCATTTGTATTATTTTAGTGAAATAAAGTTAAAACCCCAAAAGGGCAGTTAGAATAGCTAAGTTAGCAATAATAGCTAAAGCAGCTACTTTAAAATCCATCCCCTCTCAAAAGAAAAAATCGGCTGAAAAGTGTTAACTTTGCAAGTCGTAAGATAAATACATAATGAAAAATATCAGAAACTTCTGCATCATCGCCCACATCGACCACGGCAAATCGACCTTGGCCGACCGTCTGCTCGAATATACCAAGACAATTTCTGAAAAAGACATGGAAGCTCAAGTGCTCGACGACATGGATCTCGAGCGCGAACGCGGCATTACTATCAAGAGCCACGCCATACAGATGGAGCACTTGATAGACGGCGAACGCTACACGCTGAATCTCATCGACACTCCGGGACACGTCGACTTCTCATATGAAGTCTCACGCTCTATAGCCGCATGCGAGGGCGCGCTGCTGATTGTCGACGCCTCTCAGGGCATACAGGCTCAGACCATCTCAAACCTCTATATGGCCATCGACAATGACCTCGAAATCATACCGGTAATAAATAAAGTAGACCTCGACTCGGCCAAGCCCGACGAAGTCGAAGACCAGATAATAGACCTGCTCGGCTGCAAGCGCGAGGAAATCATACGGGCCAGCGGCAAGACAGGTCTGGGCATCCCCGAGATACTCGAGGCCATCGTCAAGCGAATCCCTGCGCCAAAGGGAGACCCGTCGGCGCCGTTGCAGGCCCTGATTTTCGACTCGGTCTTCAACCCGTTCCGCGGCATCATCGCTTATTACAAAATCGTCAACGGCACGATACGCCGCAACGATTTCGTCAAATTTGTCTCAACGGGCAAAGAGTACCACGCCGACGAAATCGGTGTGCTTAAATTAGACATGTCGCCGCGCGAGGAACTGTCGGCAGGCAACGTAGGCTACATTATTTCCGGCATCAAGACATCGCGCGAGGTGCGTGTCGGCGACACCATCACTCATGTCGAACGCCCGTGCTCTGAGGCAATCGACGGCTTCGAGGAGGTAAAACCCATGGTCTTTGCAGGCGTATACCCCATCGAGACCGAAGACTTCGAGAATCTGCGCGCCTCTTTGGAGAAACTGCAGCTCAACGACGCGTCGCTGACATTTACGCCCGAATCGTCAATGGCGTTGGGATTCGGATTCCGCTGCGGCTTCCTCGGACTGCTGCACATGGAAATCATACAGGAGCGTCTCGGCCGCGAGTTTGACATGGATGTCATCACGACAGTGCCCAACGTTAGCTATCGTGTCTATGACAAAAAAGGCAACATGACCGAGGTGCACAACCCGTCAGGTCTGCCTGACATAACACTTATCGACCACATCGAGGAGCCGTATATCCGCGCGTCAATCATCACCACCGGCGACTACATCGGCCCGATTATGACACTCTGTCTCGGCAAACGCGGTGAGCTTGTCAAACAGGAATACATCTCGGGCAACCGCCTCGAACTGACCTTTGACATGCCCTTAGGCGAGATTGTGATAGACTTCTACGACAAGCTCAAGAGCATCTCGAAAGGCTATGCGTCGTTTGACTACCACATCAGCGAGTTCCGCGAGTCGAAACTCGTCAAGTTAGACATACTGCTCAACGGCGAGAGTGTCGACGCGCTGTCGACTCTGACCCATGCCGACAACGCCGTGACCTTCGGGCGCCGCATGTGCGAAAAGCTCAAGGAGCTGATACCGCGCCAGCAGTTTGACATCGCCATACAGGCTGCCATCGGCGCTAAAATAATAGCCCGCGAGACCATCAAGGCCGTGCGCAAAGACGTTACAGCCAAATGTTACGGCGGCGATATCTCGCGTAAGCGCAAACTCCTTGAGAAACAGAAAAAAGGCAAGAAACGCATGAAGCAGATAGGCTCTGTCGAAGTGCCGCAGAAAGCGTTCCTCGCCGTGCTCAAGTTAGATTGACGCAGGGAGGCGCTTCATTAAGGTCTTTAAAGTCATTAAGGTCCTTAAGGAGAGGCGGGAGCCCCTATGGCCGCCCGCCCCAAACCATTGCAATTGAGAAATTGTTAGTATTTATAACTATTTATTATATGAGAAAGTGATGAATAACAGTCAGCAATATCAAACCACGTCTGACGAGCACAGCGTCTTTTATGCCGCCACACAGGCCATCAGGCGACATGCGTCGGGCGGTAATATTCTTATCGCGGCCACTGTGCTCGCAATCACGATAGCCAATATCCCCGGCATCAATCAGTATTATTTTGACTTCTGGACACAGGAAGTGCGCCTGCAGTTAGGCGACTTCAATATCTTCAGCCACTCGGGCGAGCCGATGGACCTTCTGGCCTTTATCAACGACGCACTGATGGCCATCTTCTTTTTCTCAATCGGTCTTGAAATCAAGCGTGAGATACTTGTCGGCGAACTGTCGTCATTCAAGCAGGCCCTTCTGCCAATCGTGGGAGCTATCGGCGGCATGATTGTGCCGGTAGTCATATATTTCTATTTTGCCCAAGGCACGGACTATGCGGGGGGAGCAGCCATACCGATGGCCACCGACATAGCCTTCTCCTTAGGTGTTCTGGCGATGTTGGGACGCCGTGTGCCAATCTCACTTAAAATATTCCTTACAACGCTTGCTGTAGTCGACGATATAGGCGGCATCGTCGTTATTGCGGCCTTTTATTCGACACATATCGAGGCGATGCTGCTTGTCTATGCTGCAGCTCTCTTCGGCTTGCTGCTCTTAGGCTCGCTCATGCGTATAAAATCTCAGATTTTCTATCTACTTATCGGAGGCGTTATATGGTTTCTGTTCCTCAACTCGGGCATACACCCGACTATCGCCGGTGTACTCGTCGCATTCTGTGTGCCGGCCACTCCTGTATTCGCGCCCAAAAAATACATCAAAATCATACGCTCGTCAATCGGTCACTTCCGCGGCGAGGACGACGAGTTGCTGAGCCGGCGCAGCATCCTCACAAAAGACCAGATGAACTGGCTCAAAGAAATCGAGTCGGCATCGGATAAAGTAATCTCGCCTCTGCAGGAACTCGAGGACTCACTCCACCCGATAGTCAACTACTTTATCGTGCCGCTGTTCGCCTTCGCCAATGCCGGTATCTTCCTGCTTGACGTCGACCCGACGACAATCGTCGAAGGCATTTCGCTTGCCATCATCTGCGGTCTTGTCATCGGCAAATTTGTGGGCATATTTGCATTCTCATGGCTCACGGTCAAGCTGCATCTCGCACCTATGCCCGACCGCGCCAACTGGAAGATGATGGCCTCTGTTGCTATGCTCGGCGGCATCGGCTTCACGGTTTCGCTCTTCATCGCCACACTTTCGTTCGGGTCGCCGGAGCCGCATCAGGTCGACCTGCTCAACCACGCCAAGCTCGGCATCGTCGTCGGCTCGCTACTGTCAGGCATAATCGGATTCATCATGCTCAATCATACGCTGCCGCGCACCCCGGCCAAAGACGACACAGCAGACTAATGTTATCATAAGCTAAACGACAGAGGGTCAGGCCATCTGTTTAGCTAACAAAACATAAAAAACGGGCAAAATCAGGCCAATAATTGAAAAATCAGAGGCAAAGATTTTGTCCGTTCACATTTTTATGTTAATTTTGACACATTCTGTTAAAACAACACTGATTCAAAGATTCATTTTCACAAACAATCACCCCTTTTAATTGTTAACATAATATAGGTTAACGACCAAGCACTGACCTCACCCCGCTAACGCAGCGTAACGGTCTGACAGACCGAGCGTTGACATTAGCGACAAAACAACAAAAAGATGAAGAAACAGACAATCTGGATACTGACAATACTGATGGCCGTAACATTTCTCGGTCTGCTTATCATCCAGATAATATATATGCGCAACATGGCCTCGATGCGCTATGAGCAGTTCACTCAGAGCGTGCGCCAGAGCTTGCTCGGCGTCGCCGTCCATCTCGAACAGGACGAGACCCGTTACTTTCTCGACGAAGATGTCCCCCACGCCAACGCGACCTCAATATCAACACAATATTTTGACGATCAGGTCGCACAATTAGGCGGCATCAAGTTTTCGTTTACAACCGCAACCGGTCTCGAGGGCGACCTCACTCTTAAGGGCAACGCATCGGAGATAAACCGCCTGAGCGGCGAGAACGGCGCCGGTGCCGGCAAACGCTACCGCAACCTGCAGAGCGCCTACCGCGACCGCTATCTCTATCAGAAAGGGATGATTGACGAGGTAATTCTAAATATACTCAGCCGCGCCGGAGACCGCCCCATCTCAGAGCGAGCCGACTCGGCCAAGGTGCGCAAATATCTGCGTCAGGAGCTTGACACACTCGGCTTGGATGTGCCGTTTGAATATGCCGTCGTCAACCAGTTAGGCACGATACAGTATAAATCGCCCGGCTTCAAGCCCGGCTCTGACGAGAGCGACAACATGTTTGTCCAGACCCTCTTCCCCAACGACGCCACGGGCCGCTACAACTATCTGAAGGTCTATTTCCCGACCAAGAAGGACTATATCTTCTCGTCGATATCATTCCTCGTGCCGTCGTTTGCGTTCACGCTCATACTGCTGATAATCTTCGTCTTCACCATCATCGTCGCCTTCCGTCAGAAGAAACTGACCGAGATGAAAAACGACTTTATCAACAACATGACCCACGAGTTCAAGACACCTATATCGTCAATCTCGTTGGCGGCGCAGATGCTCAACGACCAGACCGTGCGCAAGTCGCCGGCCATGCTCCAGCAGATATCGACCGTCATCAACGACGAGACCAAGCGTCTGCGTTTTCAGGTCGAGAAAGTGCTGCAGATGTCGATGTTTGACCGTCAGAAAGCGACGCTCAAAATCGAGGAGGTCGACGCCAATCTCGCCATCTTCAACATCGTCAACACTTTCAAGCTCAAGGTCGAGAAATACGGCGGCCACATCACCGCGCGCCTTGACGCCATGAACGCCTTGGTCAACGTCGACGAGATGCACTTCACCAACGTCATCTTCAACCTCTTGGACAACGCGGTCAAATATCGCCGCGAAGACGTGCCCTTGGAACTGACCGTCGCCTCACGCGACATCTCGGGCGAACGCTTGGAGGTGACCGTGGCCGACAACGGCATAGGCATACGC
>ENA-OYXU01000223-OYXU01000223.1-human-gut-metagenome-genome-assembly--contig:-NODE-223-length-23878-cov-5.755866_pt1 | contig 23878 bp, 14 predicted proteins | sample MGYA00243243_ERZ653435 | MGnify/ENA primary metagenome ERZ653435 (study PRJEB26926, sample SAMN06165113) | human gut metagenome | biome: ENVO:00009003; feature: ENVO:2100002; material: ENVO:00002003... | reverse complement strand
CAGCTCTCGGCATCGGTCTCGACGTCGAGGCTCCCGAAGGCAACATGATTGTCGACATAGGCGGCGGCACCACCGAGATTGCCGTAATCTCGCTCGGCGGCATCGTCAGCAACAAGAGCATACAGATTGCCGGCGACGACCTCACCGAAGACATACAGAATCACATGCGCCGCGCCCACAACGTAAAAGTCGGCGTACGCACGGCCGAGCAAATCAAGATGAACGTAGGCTCTGCGCTCACCGAGCTTGACAATCCGCCCGAGGACTTTGTGGTCCACGGTCCGAATGTGATGACCTCGCTGCCTATGGAAATCCTTGTTACATATCAGGAAATAAGCCATTGCATCGAGAAAACCATCTCAAAAATCGAGGCTGCCGTGCTCGGAGCCCTCGAGCAGACTCCTCCCGAGCTCTACGCCGACATCGTGCGTAACGGCATCTATCTCGCCGGCGGCGGCGCCCTGCTCCGCGGTCTTGACAAGCGTCTGACAGATAAAATCGGCATACAGTTCCACGTAGCCGAAGACCCGCTGCTCGCTGTCGCACGCGGCACCGGTGTGGCGCTTAAGAACGCATCTAAATTCTCATTCCTTATCCGTTAACGGCATCGCGGCCGGTCTCATGCCGAGAAATCAGGTGGAAGCCCGGCCGCCGACTCCGGCAACATGTCTGACAAGTGCGCGAGCTCTTTAACTTTTTCATACGCAACAGCAAATGGTTTGTCTTCACATTCTATGTGGTGATAAGCTGTATGCTGCTGTTTCATGACAACCCCTATCAGCGCCACGTCTATCTGACATCTGCCAATGCCGTCTCCTCTGCGGTCTACGATGTCAGCAACAATGTCACATCTTACTTCAACCTGCACGACATCAATGAGGACCTCAACCGCCGCAACGCTGTTTTAGAGAAAGAGGTAATCAACTTGCGTGAGCGTCTGCAGAGCTACGCCGAACTTGTCTACAAAGACACGATGCGTGTCGACAGCGGCATCGACCATTTTGATTTCATCGTAGCCCACGTAATAAACAACAGCGTTTCGAGACCATACAACTATCTGACCGTCAACAAGGGCCGGCTCGCCGGCGTCCGCCCCGAGTTGGGAGTGATAGACCAGAACGGCGTTGTCGGCATCGTCAGCGTCACCTCCGACCACAGTGCGCGTGTAATCTCGCTGCTTAATCCCGATTTTCGTCTGTCATGTAAAATAAAAGGCAGCGACCACTTCGGCTCGCTCGTCTGGGACGGCAACGACCCGACACGCGCCTTGCTCGAGGAGCTCCCCCGCCACACGGTCTTCCATCCCGGCGACACCGTGGTCACAAGCGGTTACTCGGCCGTCTTCCCGCCCGGTCTGCCGGTCGGCGTCATACTCGACGACAACCGCGAGCACAACGAAAACTTCTTTACACTTGACGTCCGTCTGTTCGCCGACTTCACGACTCTGAGCAACGTGCAGATTGTAGTAAACAATTACGGCGATGAACTCGCAGAAGTCGAAGGCCGCACACCTAACGATAAAACCACGGCAAAATGAGCAAGACCACACTGACATTCATCATGCTTTTTATCCTGCTCGTGCCGGCTCAGGCTGTTATATTCAACAACCTGATACTCTTCAGCGTGGCCCTGCCGCTCGTTTTTATCTACCTTATCATAAGACTGCCCATAACGCTCAGCCCCAACTGGGCCATGACCGTAGGATTCTTAACGGGACTCGCCGTCGACATTTTCTCCGACACGCCCGGCATGAACGCCCTCGCCTGCACCATCCTCGCCGTCTGCCGTCGCCCGGTCTTCCACCTCTACATGTCGCTCGACGACGACCTCTCGGGCCAGTGCCCCTCCATTCGCACCATGGGGCCGGCCGCATATACAAAATACATGCTGACTATGGTCTTCATATACTGTTTGTGTGTATTTACAATCGAGGCTTTCCAGTTCTTCAACTTCCGTCTCCTCGTCCTGCGCACGGTCTGCAGCACACTATTCACCTTTATTTTGATTTACGCAGTCGACAGCCTATCATTCAGACGACGTGAGAAAAAACTATAATTTAGAAAAACGCAAATATGTCATCGGCGGATTTATCGTGCTGATAGCCATCATTTATCTAATACGGCTCTTTGACCTGCAGATAAATGACGAGCGCTATAAACGTTCGGCCGACTCAAACGCCTTCCTCAAGAAAACGGTCTACCCCTCGCGCGGCCTCATCTACGACCGTAACGGCGAGCTCGTCGTCTACAACCAGCCGGCCTACGACATCATGCTCATCCCGCGCGATGTCCAACCATTCGACACGCTCGACTTCTGCCGCACGCTCAATATTACCCCCGAGCAGCTCGTCAAACGCTTTGAGGACATGCGCGACAAGCGCCTCAACCCCGGCTACTCGTCATACACGCCACAGCGCCTGATTGCCCAGCTCTCGTCGCAGGACTACGGCCGACTACAGGAAAAACTATACCGCTTCCCCGGCTTTTTCATACAAAAACGCATCCTGCGTCAGTATAATCATCCGACAGCAGCCAATGTGCTCGGCAACATTCGCGAGGTCTCGGCCGCCGACATCGAGCGTGACCCCTACTACGCCGCCGGCGACTACACCGGCGACCTCGGCGTAGAGAAAAGCTACGAGGAACATCTACGCGGTGTCAAAGGCGTCGAGATACTCATTCGCGACGCCCGCGGCCGCATACAGGGCCGCTATGAGAACGGCGCCCACGACGTGGACCCCGTCTCGGGCCGTGATCTGCGCCTGAGCTTGGATATCAAGCTTCAGGAGTACGCCGAGTCACTGATGGTCAACAAACGCGGCGCCGTAGTGGCCATCGAGCCTTCGACCGGCGAGATTCTCTGCATGGTCTCCAACCCAAGCTACGACCCGCGCCTGCTCGTCGGCCGCCAGCGCGGCGAGAATTACCGCAAACTCGTCGAGGACGACTCGTGGCCTCTGTTTGACCGCGCGCTGATGGGCGCCTATCCCCCCGGCTCTACATTCAAACCCACTCAGGGTCTGATTTTCCTTCAGGAAGGCATCATCGACCTCAACACCGCTTACCCCTGCTATCACGGCTATATCAACGGAGGCCTGCGCGTAGGCTGTCACGCACACGGCTCGCCGCTGCCTCTCAAGCCGGCCCTGCAGACATCGTGCAACGCGTTTTTCTGCTGGGGCTTCAAGGCCATGATTGACCGACGCTCGAAATACGGCTCGTCGGCAAAGGCTTTCGAGGTCTGGAAAAACCATCTTGTATCCATGGGCTACGGCTACCGTCTCGGCGTCGACCTGCCGGGCGAGAGCCGCGGCTTCCTGCCCAACGCCAAATTCTACGATAAATTCTACCGCGAGGGTCGCTGGAGCGCCAACACCATCATATCAGTCTCAATCGGTCAGGGCGAGATACTCGCCACGCCGTTGCAGATAGCCAACCTCTGCTCGACTATCGCCAACCGCGGATGGTTTATCACGCCCCATGTGGTCAAAGACATCCACGGTGCGGAGATGCCGGCTGACCTGCTCAAACGCCGCACACCTACCGTGGCGACCCACTGGTATGGCGACGTGGCCGAGGGCATGCGCATGGCTGTCACCGGTGGCACATGCCGACGCGCCGCCATGCCCGACTTCGAGGCTGCCGGCAAAACCGGTACCGCCCAGAATCCACACGGCAAGGACCACTCTGCCTTCATGGGCTTCGCCCCCTATGAGAATCCGCGCATCGCCGTCGCCGTCTATGTCGAGAACGGCGGCTGGGGCGCCACATTCGGTGTGCCCATCGGCAGCCTTGTCATGGAGAAATATCTGCGCGGCTCCATCTCACCCGAGCGCAAGTACTTGGAAGAACAAATGCTAAACTCATCTATCATATATGCAAGCCCAAAGAAGAAGTGAGACGCAGTCAATACTGCGTAACATCGACTGGCCCACGCTGTTAATCTACCTTGCGATGGTCATTGCAGGCGTCATCAGCATCTACGCCGCCAGCTACGACTTCGACGAGGCGAGCCTGTTCTCGGGCGACGAGTTCTCCGGCAAACAGATACGCTGGATTGGCATGGCGCTGATGCTCGGCTTCGTCATCTTGCTTATAGACGCTCGCATGTATGAGACCTATGCCTATCCTATATATATTATAGTATTACTTTTGCTGCTGATAACGCCCTTTGTGGCACATGACATCAAGGGCTCGCGCTCGTGGATATCGTTCGGCTCAATGAGCCTTCAGCCGGCCGAGTTCGCCAAGTTTGCCACTGCATTGGCCCTCGCCAAGCTTTTCAGCGGCTATCAGTTTGTGCTCAACGCCAGCTTTCGCAACTATGTATGGGCGGTGGCAATTATAGTTGTACCCGTACTGCTGATTCTCGCGCAGAACGAGACCGGCTCGGCTCTCGCCTTCATGGCCCTCTTCTTCGTACTCTACCGCGAGGGTATGAGCGGACTGATACTCTTCGCAGCCCTCCTCGCCGTCGTTATATTTGTTGTCGCCGTCAAATTTACCGAAACTACCGTCATGGGTATCCCGACAGGCGAGTTTGCCATTATGCTCATCATAATGGTCATCATGGTGGGCATGTCGGTGGTCTACTCGCGCCGCGGCGAGATAGGCCGCAACCTGCTCATCGGCTTTGCGGCCGTCGGCCTCATAGAGTGGATACTAAGCGGACCCTGCGGCTTGGATATCCCCGCGTTGCCCATCACATTAGGCGCCATATTCTTGGGCTGCGTCTACATCGTCGTCGAGTCGGTGCGCCACCGCCGCCGCAAGATGCTCATAGCCGTTGGAGCGGCCGCTTTCTCTGTTTTATTCATGTTCTCGGTCAACTTTGCCTTCAACCACCTGCAACCTCACCAGCAGATGCGCATCAAGGTCGTGCTCGGCATCGAGCAGGACCTGCGCGGCGCCGGCTACAATGTCAACCAGTCTAAAATCGCCATCGGCTCGGGCGGTTTCGCCGGCAAGGGCTTTCTCAACGGCACACAGACCAAGCTCAAATACGTACCCGAGCAGCACACTGACTTCATCTTCTGCACCATCGGCGAGGAGGAAGGTTTCCTCGGCGCCCTCACTGTCACTGTGCTCTATGTAGCGTTAATACTGAGAGTTATAAGCATCGCCGAGCGCCAGCCCAAGCCTTTCGGACGCGTCTACGGCTACTGCGTGGCCTCTTATTTCATCTTCCATTTCTGCATCAATATCGGTATGGTAATAGGGCTATGTCCCGTCATCGGCATCCCGTTGCCATTCTTCAGTTACGGCGGCTCGTCGCTCTGGGGCTTTACCATTCTGCTGTTCATACTGTTACGCATCGACGCATCGCGTCGCTCCGAGACAAACAGATAAAAAACAGGAGCGGCTACACAAATCAGTGTGGCCGCCCCGTTTTTATTATTCAGCTAAAAAATTATTTCACAAGCACTTTGCGGCCGCGGTTGATATAGAGACCGGGCGCAGTCGGGCGTTCTTCGCCGAGGCAGATGCCCTGCAGGTTATACCAACGCGGATCTGCGACCTCGGCATCATCGGTGACAGCATCAGTCATAATGTCATCGATGCCGGATGTGACAGCATCAGAGATGTAGACCGCGTAAGCGCCGGCAGCCACTGAGGCTGAAGCCGTGGAGCCGCTGACGCTTAGCGTGCCTTTATAGAGCGGCGAGGCGCAGAGCAGACGCGAGTTTGAGGCGTTGATGACCTCGACAGGCACGCTGACTGTTTTAGCCAATGTTGTGATTGATGAGTTGACAAGAGCTATCACCTCTTTGTCGCCGGCACGCAGACGCATGGCTCGCGGCATTGACAGTACATCATCGATGTTTGAGGTCTCGAAGGTTGCAGACTGCGTGAAGAGGTCGGGGTTGTCGCGGCGCAGACAGCACATGGCCTGATAACAGTCATGCAGGGCCTTGATCTGCGGCTGTGAGAGGGTCGACCACAGCACGGTCTTGGGGTCGGTGTTGTTGCCGCCGTCGTCATTCTTGGTCGACTGCGAGGCGCCGAGCTCACCGAACTGCCATATCATCTTGGGGCCGGGTGTCATCAGCATCTCCACGGCGAGTGCTCCGAGACGGCTTGCGCTCAGGTCAGCGTTGCCGCGTATGCGCTCGTTCTTGCCGTCGTTGAGGTTGTAGAAACCGAGTCGTTGCTCGTCGTGGCTCTCGGCATAGGCCACGGTCGAGCCCCACGGGCGGCCGCCGTCAAGCGACGAAAGGAAGGCCGACACGGGCTGACCGCCGGTCAAAGTGCCGCTGATACCTGTCTCACCGTCGTTCCAGCCCGAGGTGAGGCGTCCTGACGCGCGGTTGATATTGGCCCACTGCAACATGCCGTCAGCGGCGAGGGCAATCTCCTCGGCCGGTCCGGCGAGGTCCTCGTTGATGTGGATAGCATCAGGCTTGACTGACTTGATTACGGCATGGAGACGTTTCATACGGTCTATGCGCGACTGGTTATAGCCGTCGGTGCCGTTGCCATAGCTGTCGTTGTCGCCAAGACCTTTGACGAGGTCAAAACGGAAACCGTCGACATTGTAAGCCGTCAGCCAGTAGCGCAAGGCGTCAGACCACTGCTGCTCGACGAGTGGGTTACCGCCTTGATTCCAGTCATTGAGCACCGAGTAAGCGTGGGGAGCCACAGCGTTATAGAAAGGATTTGATCCGACAGGATACATCTGATACCACGGATGCAGTCCGTCGCTCTGGTTGAAGACGATGTCGAGTATGACGGCAATGCCGTTCTGATGACAGAGGTCAATGAAGCGGCGGTAGTCGCCGGGGCTGCCGTAAGCCTTGTCAGGCGCGAAGTAAAAGTTGGTGTTATAGCCCCACGAATTATTGCCGTTGAATTCCATTATCGGCATCAGCTCCACGGCATTGACACCCAATGCCTTGAGATAAGGCAGACGCTCGATGGCTTGAGCGAGAGTGCCGTTGCCGTTTGCCTCGCCGTCAGTGCCGGTGAAGTCGCGAAGAAGCATCTCGTAGACCACAAGTGTCTCCGGCGCGGGGATGTTGAAGGCCGACCAGTTATAGTCGTCGGCACCGCTGCGATAAGCCGCCATCACGATATTGTCGAAACGCTCATAGGGATAGCGCGGCATGTCGGGCCAGATACTGCTGTCAAGCCATTTGTCGCTGTATGGGTCGAGCACCAAACGGGCATAGGGGTCGCCGACTGCGGTCTGTCCGTCAACGAGATAATAGTAGGGGTGATACTTGCCGTCGTTAATGCCCGTGACGGTCGTGTGAAAGTAGCGGTTGCCCTGATAGTCCTGATAATACATTACCGAGGCATCGGTCAGCTCGTAGCCGGCCCAGTCACCGATGAGCGCCACGCTCTGTTTGCCGGGGGCTGCGAGACAGAAAGTCACAGAGCCGTCAGCATTGGTCACCGCACCCTGCACGGGCACACCGCCGGGATAATCCTTGGCCGACGAGGGCTCCGGCCATGTCACCGACATGCTCTCGGTGTAGGTCTTGCCGCCGCTGACAGCCGTGGCCGTCACGCGGTAAGAGCCTTTGGCCGCAAATTCATATGCTTTCTCCAAGCGTGTGGCGCCCGATGTCGTGGCGATACTCTTGTCATTGACACTCAGCGTGATGTCAGAGGCTGCGGTGGTGTTGACGGTGAAAGTGATGGTGGTCGGCGCGCTGATGACGGTCGACGCGGCGTCAGAGGTGAGCGTCATCGCAAAACCGTCAGGCAGCACATCGACATAAATATCTCCGTCTGACGCGGTTTTGCCGGTACGCGTGCCGTCAGCGTTACGGAAGACTATGGCAATGCGCTCGATAGTCTCATTCGGGTCGGTGACACCGAAATATGTGCGCATATCGCCGATTGTCAGCGTGTAGGTATTGTCTGCGACACGCGTCAGTCGGTTTTTTGCCGTATTGGCAGACTCGGCGTTGGAGCCGTCCTGCTCGGGCCATGGAGTGACAATATGCGCCCAGTCTTTGCTTAGATTTGTGATGACACCAATATGGGCGTAGACAGGCTCCGACGCCGGCAGTCCGGCGAGACCACGGTTGCCCGCAGACGAGGCGGCGTCATAGGTGAGCACGACATCCGGGCTGCTCTGTTGCAGTATTACCGGTGATGTAGTCACGATTTGTGCGCTTGTCACAAATGCACAAAACAGGGCTATGACAAAAGCCGCCGATTTCAATGGTATACGATTTTTCATAAAAATAAAACACAAATAAATATATAAGTATGATAATCTCTTTATGCTGATATATCTATGGCAAAAATAGCGAATCCCGACAAAAACGACTGTATAAAAAAGTTAAAAGGGCTGTATCTCGCGACAGAGCCCTCTAATAATCTACAATCTATAAAAACATATATATTTTTGAAAAAACGGTTCGCTTTTTTAGCAAGTTGCCATTTTCTTAGATAACCGCTGTAAAATTAATACATTTATAAACAATTTGCAAGTATTTGTGCAAATAAATGCAAAATTCAAGCCGCGATTTTTTCTGAGCTTAATCAAAAACTGATGCCTTCTCGGCTGATAATTTCGTCTATACGAGCCATTTCCTCGGGCGTAAACGCAGTGTTGTCTAACGCCTTGAAATTTGCCTCCAACTGAGCGACCGACGAGGCTCCGACTATCACCGAAGTCACACGACGGTCTGAGAGAATCCATGCGAGCGCCATCTGAGCGAGGGTCTGTCCGCGGCCGGCAGCGATTACATTGAGTTCGCGCGAAGCTTCGACACGCTCGGCGCTGACCTGCGAGCGCTGCAGAAATCCGCTTTCGCGTGCCGCACGCGAGTGCTCGGGTATGCCGTCTAAATATTTGTCAGTCAGCAGGCCTTGTGCCAAAGGTGAGAAGCAGACCACACCCGTGCCGTTTTCGGCGGCTACAGCTATATTAGCCAACGCCTTGCGGTCATACATCGAGTAGCGGTATTGTCCGACGAGGCAGGGCACGCCGGCCTCGCGCAGCAAATCGCAACAGCACTGCTGCAGTTCGGGCGGATATTTTGAGATGCCGGCATAAAGCGCACGTCCCGAGCGCACTATGTCGACAAGCGCCTGCATGGTCTCCTCGACGGGAGTCACCCCGTCGTAGCGATGGCTGTAAAAGACGTCGAAATATTCAAGACCGGTGCGTCGAAGCGACGCATCACACGAGGCGATGAGATTTTTGCGCGACGAGCCTGTGCCGTACACCCCGGGCCACATGTCATGCCCGGCCTTTGACGAGATAAACATCTCGTCGCGGTGTGAGGCGAGTTCCTCACGCAATATGCGCCCGAAATTAGTCTCGGCGCTTCCCGGAGCCGGCCCGTAATTGTTGGCGAGGTCAAAATGGCAGATGCCGTGGTCAAATGCACTGACAATCATGCGTTTTGCTTCACCGTAATCATCGACGTCCCCGAAATTGTGCCACAATCCGAGCGAAATCTCGGGCAACTGCACACCGCTGCGTCCGCAATACCTGTATTTCATTGTCTTTATTTTAGTTATGTTGTTGCAACTGATAGGCAATCCACCCTCTGAGATTCTCGGCTCTGACATCCTTGGCCATGACGCGGCCGTCACGTCCGATAACATAAATCGACGGAGTGGCGCGTATATCATATATTTCGTCTGCATCTACCCGTCCCTCGGGCGAATATCCGACTGTCCACTCTCCGGGGAAAGTCGCCGCCTGCGCCGACCACTCGTCAGCCTCAACCTCAAAGGGACTCACGGCAACAAAACTCAAGAGTCCGGCAGCGATGCCGTCACCCAACTCGGGTGTGGTCATCAAGCGGTGCTCGGCCTCCTTGCAGTCCTCGCAGTCTGTATCATAAAACATGACGACCGTATAAGGTCTGCGGCTGACAATCTCCGACAGAGACAGATTCTGCCCGGCTCGGTCTGTTAAAACAAAATCAGAAGCCTCTGTGCCGACACGATTCAGCAACATGCGACGGCGACGGTCAACGAGCCTCACCATCTCGCCCTCGTCAAGATGATTATCAGCCTCAAGACGGTCAGTTACAATCAGATAAGACTCCTCATTTAACATTGGAGAATTCGGGTCGTAGAGATATTTCTCGGCTATCTCGGCAACAACACGATAAGCCTTTGGCGACACCGACGCAGCCTCGAGCATACGGGCCGTAGCCGCCGATGCGGTCAGACTGTCGGTGAGCCTGAAGATGTCATAGAAATTTGCCGCGTTCTGCTCCATAAAATCCTCTGAGTCGACGAGCTTGTCGTCACGCCAGTCCATGGCATCCCAAAAGTGCATTAACAGATATGCGGCACGGGCCTCAGGCTCGACAAGAGTGTCAGGCAGCGCAGGCAGAGCAAGTTGCAGAGCCTCCGGAGTGCTGTCGACCGGAACAGTGCCCCGTCTGTCTGCATTTGCCGCCGGGCTGCATGCGGTAACAGCAGCCGAGACGACAACAAAAAGTGATAATGAAACAGATTTCATAAAATAATTTTACGCAAAAATACTAATAAGCATGCCACAGACCAAATAATTTGCTCCATGGCATACAAAACCAGCTGATAAGCTATGATATTTTCAGACCGTACTATAATCAGTACTCGACCATCGGCTCCAGCGCTGCGGCACACTCTATCATACGCGTCATCTCAGCCACTGACGGCACACGGCGCGTAAGTTTTTTCTCAGCGTTTACACGTTCCATAGCAGCCACAAGGTTCTCTGCGTTGCGATGGCGCATTTCCTTGACCGTGTCCACACCCGACGCCTCAAGCAGCTCGGCGAACTGAGGGCCGACCCCATCTACGCGGAACAAATCGGCATGATTGACCCACTTGAGGATAAGCTTGGGCGAAATGCCTGTTTTATCGGCAAGCTCTTTACGCCCTGCCGGCTTGCGACAACGCTCAAGCAGTTCTTCGACCGTCGATATGCCCTCGGCTTTAAGTTTCTCGGCGTAAGCCTCGCCAACGCCTTCGATTTCATCGATTTTGTATTTCATAGTCCATAAAATTTGTCCGATACATAAATCTTGCAACGGATGCACCGGTGGTTAAACTTATCAATCCTGTATTTAAAACAGCAATGATATGATGGCAGTTCATGTTTCGGACTTATTTACCACTTTTCCCCTCGAATAAACAATCCTATAGACAAAACAATAGACAAGATGTTTTTTGCGGCTCTTAGCATTTGTAACACCTTAATTTTCAGACTCTTACCCCCCCCGGTCAAAAGATGTTTCTCCCTACGTTAAACTATGCTAATTTAAAAGTTAACAAGTGTTCAATATTTTTATATTTCATACAAAACCCCGAAACTTGTAATCAATTTAAAAAAACGCACCTGAAGGATATTTCAGAATCTCTCTACCGCAATCAATCATTATCTCAATATATAGCTACCTTCTTACACACTCGTACGGACAAAGTCCTACAATTGCTGCAAGATTCCCAAATAAGACAACACAATGAAACAATTAGTCCTGTCGTTACTATGTCTTGTCGTCCTGACTCCGGCAACGCGGGCCGAAAACATCGAGTCCACCGCAGCCATCAAGACCAATTTGCTTTATGACGCCACTCTGACGGTCAACCTCGGGGCCGAATTACGCGTTGCACCCAAATGGACAATAGACCTTTCGGGTAATATCAACTCGTGGATACTCTCGCACGGCCGACGCTGGCGCCACTGGATGATTCAGCCCGAGGCTCGTCGCTGGACCAAAGAGGCGTTCCGCGGCCATTTCTTTGCAGGGCACCTTTTCGGCGGACAATTCAACTACTCATTTGACGGCCGTCAGCGTCGTCAGGGTTGGGCGGCAGGTCTCGGCGTAGGCTATGGCTACGCATGGCAGTTCGGACGCCGGTGGGGACTTGAAGCCGAGATTGCAGTCGGTTACGCACGCTACAGCTATGACAAATATCCCTGCACAAACTGCGGCCGCGTCATAGCGTCTCATAATAAAAACTACTTCGGCCCGACAAAAGCCGCCCTTAACCTTGTCTATCGCTTCGGTCCTGAGCCTAAGAAGGTTATGCCTGCAGTAATAGACATCCCGTACACCAATCCTGCCGACTCCGGCTCATTTAAAATGCCCGTATGGCGACCCTCTTTCAAGTTCATACTTGTCGAGACGCCTTCAACAGTCATCAACCGTTCGAGCCTCAGCGGCTCGGCCGACATAAAATTCCGCACATCGAAGACAGACATTGACCCGACATATTTAGACAATACGGCCGAGCTTGCCAAAATCGACAACTCTATCGACTCGATACAGTCGCTCAGCAATGTCGAGATTACCGGCGTTTGGATCAAAGGCTATGCGTCACCTGACGGGCCTTACGCCACAAACGCCCGTCTCGCTGCCGGACGAACCCAATCGATACGCGACTACCTGCTCAAACGACATGACTTCCCCTCACACATAATCGTGGCAGAATCCGAGCCTGAGAACTGGGCCGGCCTGCTCGCGGCTGTCGAAGACTCATCCCTCCCTCACCGCGACATGATTGTCGAACTCATCAACTCAAACCTCAAGCCTGACACCAAAGAAAAACGTCTGCGCGAGGACTATCCCCAAGACTTCGACTACATCCGCGACAACATACTGCCGCTGCTGCGTCAGACCGCTTATCGTGTAGACTACGCACACTACTATAAGACCGAAGAGCTGTCGGCTCTGCATGATGTCAACACGGCCATCGGTGCCGGCGACTACACCCGTGCGACCGAACTCTTAGACATGCTCCCGCGCTCAGGCGAGACAATCTATGCACGCGGCGTTGTCGCAGCCATGCAGATACGCCTTGAGGAAGCTCTCGACTTGTTTGAAGAAGCCCGCGAGCTCGGCGTGAATCAGGCCGACGACGCCATCCGCCAAGTCTGTGAGGCCATCGAGAACATGCCCGACAATGCAGCCGTAAGATAAAATTCATTCGTTTCCGAGAAACGACAATATACAAATCAATCATATTTATAACTTAATTAATCCATCCAATGAACAAACTATTCAAACTGACACTCGGCGTTCTTGCTATCGCATCGATGCAGGCTTGTTCTGACACTAACGACCAGCCCGCACCTCCCACCGCCGACACCGATGAGACCCGCTATCTGCGTGTGTCAATCGCCAGCAACAACGAGACAGGCTCTCGCGCCCTCGGCTCGTCTGACTTCGACGCCGGAACTCCCGCCGAAAGCGCCGTCAACTCGCTCGACTTCTACTTCTATGACCGCAATCAGAACTATGTCAGCCACGTGCGCATGGACGCAAGCGACAACAAGTTCCAGACCGGAGATGTAACCTCGCCCGACCACGTCAACAAAGTCATCACCTCAATCGTGCCTATTGAGCTCGTGCAGGGTGCGACCATCCCCAACTACGTTATCGTGGCCGTTAACGCCGTAGACCCTGCGTCTCACATGAACAAGAGCATGTCTGAGGCTCAGAAAGACATCCTCTCGTCAGTGCGCGAGTCAAACGGCACAAAATCAGGATTTGCAATGAGCAACTCCGTATATTACGGCAACGACGTGGTCAGCAACCAGAACAACGTCCTTATCATGGCCACCCCCTTTGAGTCAAACGTGCTCAAGACTAAGTCAGAGATGGACAAACTCGTCGCTGACGGCACAGCTGCCGGCGCTACATCAGAGGCCATTCAGGCTCTCAACGACATCACCATCGACTGCTACGTAGAGCGCTACGCCGTCAAGGTCAAACTCAGCGGCACCCAGAACTCTACCACAGGCGAGGGCGAGTCTGCCGTAACAACCAACAGCATCAAAGTCGACGACTATGTCACCAACGGCATCACCCTGAAATTTGTGCCCGAAGGCTGGACCATCAACAACTATGAGAAGAACTGCTATTTTATCAAGTCATTCCGTTCGAGCGCATCAGCTACTGACTTCCGCACCCTCGACAACGTCAACGCCGCTCTGCCGTGGGACTGGAACGATGCCACCCGCTACCGCAGTTACTGGACAGCCACTCCCGCCTACTACAGCCAGAGCTATCCCGTTGTAGCCGATGATATCCTCGACGTGCTCGGTTCGACCAAATACGACCCCAACACGACGATGACCAACTATCCTTTCAACACATTCTATCAGAGCTACAATCACTTCAAATCTGCCAACGGCGCGACCAAAATCGGTGAGGTCAACTACTTCAACGAATCTACCGTAACCAAAAACGTGCTCACCGGCGAAGGCATGCCCTCACAGCACAATCCCCTCGCTGCAATCGCTTCCGCCATCGTAGCAGGCTACTATGAAGTATATGTCGGAGGCACCAAGGTGCAGACCGCCGACAACAAGACACCGACATTCTACATTTACGGCACAAACGGCTCAGGCGCTGCCGAACGCGCTACAATCTGGACCGCCGAGACAGACAAGGGCGGAGCCGCAATCACCGGTGCAAAATCACTGCGCGACTACTTCCTCAAAGAGCAGAAGGTCATTTACTTCCTCGACAATGCAGGCAACAAGGTCTATGACCTCACCGACGTCTCTTCAGCTCCCGCAGCCGACGCAGCCGCTCTCGCGAATCTCACCGCCGAGTTCTCTATCGAACACCCTGCAAAAGCCTCACGTGAAGGCTTGAAAATTGCAAGCCGCATCGTCACTCTGCAGCACAAGACCAACACCACCAACGCCAAGCTCTTCTTCCACGACCCGCTGGCAGCCGCAGGCGCTCAGGAAGTCGCCCTCAACTCCGAGGCCAACATCGCCCGCGCCAACCGTCTCCTCTACGAGACCCTCGGCGGTGCATCGGCATTCAACGAAGGCCGCGCCTTCTTCTCGGCTCCTATCCACCACTACGGATGGTACCGTAACAGCTCCAACACCATCAACACCGGCAACCAGAAGACCAACCCCAACTACGGCAAGACTCAGCGCGAATGGGACTGGACCAAGATGGAAGCCGGCGATTTCGGCCTCGTCCGCAACCACAGCTACTCTCTCGAGGTCAACCAGATTTCGGGTCTCGGCACAGGCATCCTCGGCTTCGACGATCCCCTCCTGCCACCGTCTGACAACGTGACCTACAACATGCGATTCCAGATTCTTATCCAGAAGTGGGCTGTTGTCAGAAAACAGAGCATCGACTGGTAATCGCCTGACGCCCAAAACGTCACTAAAACGTCACACTCAAAAAACGTAGGGACATGCCTTCGGCATGAATAAGATGGCCACATCATACATGCCGAAAGCATATCTCTACTGAAACCAACAAAAGCGGAGGTGCTCCGCTCTAAATATGGCACTACCCGGCGGCACTTAACTGCTGCCGCCGGGACCTAAGAAAACAAATTATACCGAAATCCATAATGGGACTTATTTACAAACACATCATATCAGTCGTCACGGGCTCTCTCCTTCTCACGGGCGCGACATCATGTGTCACCGAAAATCTCGACGCATGTCCCAACGACTATTACGCCGCGTTCAGATTCGACATGAACATCCATGATGTCGATGCCTTCGCCAAGGAAGTCGGCTCGGTCGACCTATACTGCTTTGACCACAACGACGGCCGCCTCGTCTACCGAGCCCACGACCACAGCGATGCTCTCGCCGCCGAGGGCTACCGCATGCGTCTCGACATCGAGCCGGGCACATACGATATCATCGTGTGGGGCGGCATGCACGAGAACACATCGTTCACCGCCCTACCCACATCGCCGGCAACCATGAACGAGCTCGCCCTGAGCATCGCCTCAGGAGCCGAAAGCACATCGCCGCTCACCGCCCTGTGGCACTCGGCGCGCACCGTCACCTTCACTGACAACAACGTCACCGGCACCCTCGACCCGCAGGTGGCAACATTCTCTTTAGTCAAGAACACTAACCGCGTCAACATCTATCTCGTGCGCTTGGACGGCACGGAGCTGAGCGAGCGCGACTTCACCGTGCGCCTCAGCTCGGCAAACGCCCGCATGGCTCATGACAACGCTGTCAGCGGCAACATCCTCTACAGCCCGTGGGCCGTCGACATCCTCCACGACTATGAGACCGAGGCCAACAATCTCGGGGCACTCACCTCACGAGACATGACAGTCACCACCCCGACCGCACACCGCTCCGAGCTCTCTGTGGGCCGCCTGATGGCCGACGCACGAAGCCGCCTCGAGGTCATACGCAACTCTGACGGCAAAACAATCGCCGCGCTGCCCTTAGAGCCTAACATCCTGCTCTACCGTCAGGAGTTTTTCGCCTCGATGGACGAGCAGGAGTATCTCGACCGCATCGACTCGGCCGACATCACCTTCGTGCTCTCCGACGACAACGGCTGGGATGTGACATCACGTATTTTAATCAATAAATGGGCCGTTCTGCCCATCCAATATGTAGACTGGTGAGATTTATCGACCGGACATATCATGCACTGCTGACAGTCATCGCCGCCATAATGGCGATGGCACTCGCCGCATGCAGCGACGACGCCCCGGTCTCGCCGGCCGTGTCAGACGGCAACGTCTACCTGCGCTTTGTCATCTCGTCGGGCGAACGTGTGTTCACACGCGACATCGGCGTATGGGAAGAGGAAGACGCCGACGCCGCCGAACGCCTGATGTCTGTATCCGACATGCGCATCTACCTGTTTGACGACGTCACAGACAAACTCATCACGACACTGCGGCCGGCCGACTTCCCGTGGATAGGCGGCAATGACGGCTATTACACACTGACAGCATCATTTCCGGTCGACAAACTCGAGGAGTTTAACGACTTCGGCTCTGACGCGATACGTCTTAAAATAGCCATCGCCGCCAACATCGTCGCCTGCGGAGGCGAGTATCCGGCAATTGCCGAAGGCATGGACTACAATGCGCTCGAGCCGACGTTTGCCATGCTCCCCGACTACTTCCCCTCGTCGTCAAACGCCTCCGGCATACCGATGTACGGAGTGCGCAGCTACAACGTGAGCATGCGCTCTCTTGAAACGAGCGTGGAAGCCACGCCCGTCGACATAGAGCCGCTATATATGCTGCGCTCGCTGTGTAAGGTTGAGTTGTCTGACGTGATGACAAACAAATTCACGGCCGACGACGGCACGGTATATCCGCGCGTAGAGAGTGTGACAATGTCACGATGGAACCGCAGCGGCAACCTGCGCTTCGCTCCCGAACGCGACGGAGACTACTTTCAGAACAATACAATCACCCGAGCACGCATACTCACCGATGTAATCACCGGCTCCAAACGCTTTGTCGCCGTCAGCGACAACACTTGGCGCATATATCTTCCCGAGAGTAATCTCTCTGACGCCGTTATGACAATCAGCGTAACACGCGCTCCCGGACTCGCTCCCGAGAACTATGTCTACAATTTCGCCTCAGCCGACCAATTCGGCACTACCGAACTGATACGCAACCACATCTATCGCTTCGACCTGACGGCTGTCGGCGTCACCGCAAGTCTCATCGCAAAAGTCAAGCCGTGGGTCAGCGTCGACACCGACCTTGACTACTCCGAGACAATCACCCTCAACAAATATCCCACATGGCTCGTGCCTCAGGGCAGCAGCCATTTTGAGGTCGAAGCCGGGTCTGCATCGTCAAAACCGCTCCTGCATATCTATAACGGCACATCCGATTATATCGCCTGCGAGTTTGAGATTGCATCGCCCAAAGGCGCCACGTGGTCGGCCCAGCTTATCCCCGGCCAGAACGGTGTCAATGCCTTCGAATTTGTCACTCTTGACGCTTACGGCAATGTCTCGGGAGGCTCTCAGGTCATTTCGGGCTCCGTGGGCACAGCGACTACAATCTATCTGCGCGGCAAGGGCGACGCTCCGCTTATCGACTGCTATGCAGACATGGTGATTCTCGTCCGCAACGCCGACGGCACCGCCCTTTACTCGCCCGTAGACTATAATCAAAACACACGTTACGGCATCATACGCCATCGACCAATGTTCTGATAAAAATGAAAATTAACGACTTCTTACGACATATAATCACCTCCTTTCTCGTCACGGCTATAGCCGTGATGTCGCCGGCATGCAGCGACGATGACGGGCCGGCCGTCGAGACTGTGCCTGACGACCACGACGCCGTGCTTACATTCGACGTGCCGTTCGAAGGGACGCGCTCGCGTGCCTACGACGATCTCGACGAAGAGTTTCAGGTCGACGACATGATACTCTACTTCTTTGCCGCCGACGGTTTCGACGAGGCGACCTCACCATGTCTATACCGCTGGCACATGCCGTCTGACAAACGCTTCAACGGCATCAACGACGGCCGTCAGACACTCAGCTTCGCCTTCCCAATGGATGTCAAGGCCGCTCTGTTCCCTGCCGGAGCCGCACAGGCTGTGGTCTATGCCGTAGCCAACTCATCGGTCACCCTCCCCGACGACCAGCGCGCCATTCTGCAGGACGCGCCGTCTGCACTTACTCTCAGCCGCCTGAAATCAGTCATATCAAAAGCTCAGTTCGCCACCGGCGCCGACCGTCTCTTCCTGATGGACGCCACCGTCACACTGCCCTACTCCGGCGGCCGTCTGAGCGGCGAAATCGACCTCGAGCGCCTCGCCGCCCGCGTCACACTGCGCCTGCGTATTCCGCAGTCTATTAAAGTCAAAGACGTCATAACCGACGGTACCTCACAGACAGTCACCGAGCGCACCTTCACCCCGGTCGACCGCGGGCTGCACGCTTGGATGACATACGGTGTGGATCAGGCGTCGTTAGACGGCAACAATGACAATGTCGCCTTCTACAGCCACAACACAAACGAATCATCAGGAGTCACCTTCACAAAATCGGGCGGCATATATGAGCGACCCCTCACAGACACTACGTCTGTCAGCGCCAAGACACAGGATTATCTCATCGACATCCCTTTCTACACCTATCCGCATAAATGGGATCCCACTCAGCCTGTCAACAACACCTACATCACCCTGCGCGTCTACTGGCACGGACCCGGAATAGATGAAAACGGACAGCCGACCGCCGAACAGACGCAGTCGACATATTACAAAATCGGCGTGCAGGCCTCTCAGGCCGTCATCGAGCGCAACCGCTCATACGATATCGGCCTGACGCTCGGCAAACTCGGAGGCACCGAGATACAGCGGCCAATCGAGGTATCGGCCGAGTGGAACTATGACATGCCGTGGAACACCAAAGATTTCGAGACATCCATCAAAGAACTGCGCTATCTGCTGCTCAACAACAATGACTACGACGCCGAGTTAGGCATGTATGTTTACCGCGTCAACAACCTGACCGATTTCAAGATACCGTTCAGTTCGTCACATCCCGTCGAAATATATGAGCTCAACATCGAGTGGGACGACATGGCCAACAACAGCACAAGTCTCACGCCGCGCAGTTTCAACGCCAATCTCGGCACAGGCTCACGCGTCGCGACCTACGACAACTATGTAGCTGCCAATCATCTCGTCGGCCTCAGCCCAGACAACACGACACAGAATCTGATGTTCCGCCGCAACTTCACTAACTATAGCTATCCCAACAGCAACTCGACGACATCCGAATCAAACATCACAATCCAGACCGACCGGCAGGCGCCCGGTCCCTATACCTTCACCGTCAAACTACGTCACAATGATGCAGCCGGCCAAGACTATACAGCCACTGTCCGCATCATACAATACCCCGCCATCTATGTGAGCCGAATCTTGTCCGGAAATGGAACGTCTGTAAGTGAAGACAACTCGCGCCGCTTTATTAACGGATATAAAAGCGCTGTCAGCAATCCTAATAATAACAAAGGATGGGTAGGCGGCAGCCAGTCATCAAGCAATACATACTGGCTCGGCTCTATTCACAACGATAATAATGTTTCAAACCGAAATATATATACCATCCATATCACCCGCTTTGCATCGCTGTCAGATGATTATATAATCGGCGACCCGCGCAGCCGCGAGGTCGACAATATGCCTGTAGGCAGCAACGACTGGAGCCGCGAAGGCAAAGACATAGCCAACCTGCCTGACGGCACAAAGTATCTGGCTCATTATTATAAGGCCAACGAAAATTCCGAGTACAAGCGATTTATAGCCCCGGAGTTCTCCGTCGCCTCTCAATGGGGTGTAACTTACGATGTAACGCGCGATCAGGCACGTCGACGCTGCGCCTCTTATCAGGAGCAAGGCAAACCTGCCGGCCGCTGGCGCCTGCCTACTACCGCCGAGATAGAGTTCATCGCCAATCTCTCATGTAGAGGACTCATCCCCTATCTTTTCGGTACAGCCGGCAATTCAGCTGATTATTGGACCGGGACAGGCGGTATAAACGTCACAAACTCAAGCACTCCATCGGTTTCTGACGACAGCGGTACAAGTCACGCCGTCCGCTGCGTCTACGACGACTGGTACTGGAAAGGCGACGACTGCGACCCCGCTCAATTCACTTGGGGCGACCGACCGCGCGACCTCACGCGCAGCGCGGCCCTGCTAAAGAATTATCGAAAATGACAAAATATCTCTCATACATATTCGCACTGCTCACAGCCCTCATGCTGCCGGCCTGCTCTGACGAGACAGACGCTCCGCGCCGACCGGCGGCCGACGGTGAGCCGGTCACACTGACGCTCTCGGCCGAGATACCCGAGCTCACCTCAGGCGTCGGCTCACGCTCGTTTATCGACATTCCCACCGCAGAGTACGTCCGCTCGCTTGCCATCCACATTTTTGTCTTCGACGAGTCTGGCGTGATGCTTCAGTATGCACGTCCGACAGATGTCACACTCAAATCAATCGACGAAGTAAACCGAGTTGTCACATTCACCGTCGCCAACCTTTTTACATCGTCAAACAAACGCATATTACACATCATCGCCACTACAATCGACGACCTCACCGACGACTCAAAAGTCGGAGGAGCCGAAAACATACGCGCTATGGCCAACGAAAACACGTCGATGGCCAACCTTATCATAGGCGATAACAACGACGCCTACTGGGCGCGTGTCGAGCTCGACGGCGGCATCAGTGACGAAACAGCCCTCTCGCTTCGTCTGCTACGTAACTTCGCCAAGATTACCGTCGAATATACTCCGTCGCCTGACGCCTCGTCGGCCCACACATTCAGTCTGCTCGGCATATCGGTGGCTAACCGTCCAAACATCGGCACGATAGCGCCCTTCCAGTTCCGCGACAACTTCTTCGCCAAGTTCTTTAACGACGACAAAGAGCCCATCACCTATGATGAGATACGCCGCACAGGCTATTTCGGCGTTAACCCCGCCGGAGTCGACGAGTCGCTGCTGAACACCACTGCCGAGTCTATAGCCGCCGAGCTCGCCCGCAACTCGCTCGAGCCTGTCTATTTCTACGAGCGCTCTCAGAGCGGCTATCTGAGCGGCACAGTCAGCGACAACCTGACGTATATTATCGTCAAAGGACTCTTTGACGGCGAAGTCAATTACTACCGCATCGACATCGGCGCCGACGACATGGGCCGATTTACATTCTTCGACATCCTGCGCAACTTCCAGTACACGCTCCATATAACCGAGGTGGGCGGTCAGGGCGCAAAGACCGTCGAGGAGGCTATCAACGCTCCGGCCCATAACAACCTGTCGACTTCAGTCGTCACAAAAGACCTCTTCTCTATCGGCTACGACAACCAGCGCATCGAGGTGAGCACCACATCCGCCATCCTCGTCACCGGCGAGGACTATGACCTGCGTTTCCGCTACACCCTCTCAGACGGCTCGGCCGGCGATCCCGCCAAGCTGTTTATCTACGACCCGACCGACGAACTCGACGAACTCAGCATGTCAGGCTGTCAGACAGCAGCCAAGCCTGTCAACAATCTCGAGGGCGCCGTCATCAGCTCGGCAAAAGTCCAAGGCCCCGACGCCGAGGGCTGGTACACCATGACCATCACCCCCAAGGACGCTCCGGCTGCCGGATACCGAGATCAGAACATACGCATCTATTACAAGGACACAAACGGCCTCGGCCGCACAGTCTCGCTGCAACGTCGACAGCCTTGGAGCATCGGGGGCAACGGACTGCGTCACGACAACCGCAGTTACACAGCCGGCATGACAGCTCCCGCCGTCTCGACCATTACCGGCGCATACCGCAAGGACCCCGTAAATATCTACACCTTTCTGCCTGCCGGCATGGGTGAGTCAATCTTCCCCCTCACTCTCCTTTTTGAGTCTGACAAGCAGAATGTCTACGCTCATCCCGAGGGGCCGCTTACTGTGACCTCGCTCGACCGCAGCGGATTCACCGACGGCACCTCCAACCGCGTCATCGCCTACGAGCGCCGCATCGAGTGGAGCGAGTATCGCGACGCCGCACGCACAGGCATGTGGCTCGCCACGCCCTTCCTCTACAACACCACGCTCGCCGAGGATCAACAGTTCTCGACAGCCCGTCTTGACCGCGCTGACGACACTGCCAATCCCGGCCGAGTCGACAATAACGGCACCGGGCGCTTTGCCATGCGCATCAGCAACCCCGACGGTTATATCGACGACATAATCGACAACGTCCTGCGCATGTCAAACGTATCAGGCTCAATCGTCATGCGCTGGAACACCAACCCGGCCGTCTCTGCGACCATGCCGACCGGCAATGATAATCCCTATGCTTTCCGCAACTCGGTCTTCACGCTCTATTATCAGCTTCCGGCCGGAATCCCCGAGGAGGCATTTGCGGGAGGTCCGCTTACAATCAGCATCAGCTCGACCACCGACATGGCTCTCGGCTCCCTCCGTCCTGACAACCTGACTGCTGTCGACAGCCGTAACTTCACTCAGTCCATCAGCTACGAGCGCTATCAGCAGAGCCGCGTACTCGCCGTCCCTGTCATGCTGACCGAGGCCGGGACATCGTTTAACGTCAGCATTTCGGCTCCGTTGGTCAACACCGCCACCGAGACTGTCTCACGCCGCACCTACGGCGCCCCCGAGCTCCGCTGGACCATCAGCACCGACGCACCCTCAGGCTCTACGGCTGCATGGCCCGGCACTCAGGTCAACCCTTACCGCTACCGAGGCGCTCACTGGATGCTCTACTACCGTCTTCCGGCCGGCCTCCCCGAAGCGCTCTTCGCTGACGGCGGCATGACAGTCGCTCTGACCTCGTCAATCGACATGCTGACTGCCGGCTCCACACCCGACGGTCTTACAGGCTCCGCGCGAAATTTCACCCAGACCATCAGCTATGCCCGATATCAGGCCAACCGCGTTGTCGCCGCACCCTTTATCCTCGACGAACGCAGCAACAACTTCACAATCTCCCTCGCTGCCGAAGGCTTGGATGCTGTGAATAATACGCAAGTGACAAGACGGGCTCTTGGAAATATAGTTTTGAGGTGGAATACGAATACAAGCGCCACACCGGATGATTTCCCCAACAGTAATACAAACCCGGGCCAAAACGCAAACTCTCCGTGGATGCTCTACTATCAACTGCCGGCTAACCTTCCGAAAGATTTCTTCGGCGATAATGGAGTAATGGTTTCTATCACAGCATCAGGTTCCGGCTGGGTATCTCCGCCGACTCTGACCGCAGTAGATAATCGCGACGGACTCAGCGGTTCTGATCAGTCCTACACGCAGAGAATTACCTATGAACGTTATCTGCAGAACCGCGTTATCTGCGCTCCATTCACGTTATCAGAAGATACCGGTTTGTTTACTCATAGATTTAACATTGCAGTCGCTGTAGACGGCCTTGAGAGCGTTAGCGGCACCGTAAACCGCGGCTAACCCCCGCCACCAATCACCTTCAAAAACACCCCCAATCCCGCCGATTTGAAAAAATTCGGTGGGATTGCCATATTTATATCACCCTGATTATCAGATCCAAAAAACACTGAACGCGCGAGTCCCCATCCGAGTAGCGGTCGCAGCCGCATCGCGGCGTCAGCATGTGAGGCCACGGTAAGCAGGCCGTAGGTCTGCGC
>ENA-OYXU01000221-OYXU01000221.1-human-gut-metagenome-genome-assembly--contig:-NODE-221-length-23881-cov-8.521027_pt1 | contig 23881 bp, 18 predicted proteins | sample MGYA00243243_ERZ653435 | MGnify/ENA primary metagenome ERZ653435 (study PRJEB26926, sample SAMN06165113) | human gut metagenome | biome: ENVO:00009003; feature: ENVO:2100002; material: ENVO:00002003... | reverse complement strand
GTAGTCTCGTGGGCTCGGAGATGTGTATAAGAGACAGCTGTTAGACATTGATCTGGCGGCGGTGGACTGGGCAAGAGCCCAGTTTGCGCTCACTGCCATCTATCACTGGCTGTTTGTGCCGCTTACGCTCGGGCTTGCCGTGATAATGGGAGTGGCAGAGACGGTCTACTACCGCACGAGAGACGAGTTTTGGAAGACTGCCGCCAAGTTTTGGCAGCGGCTGTTTGGTGTAAACTTTGCTATCGGCGTTGCCACGGGCATTATTCTTGAGTTTCAGTTTGGCACCAACTGGAGCAACTACTCATGGTTCGTCGGCGACATCTTCGGCGCGCCTCTTGCCGTTGAGGGCATCGTGGCATTCTTTATGGAGTCCACGTTTGTGGCGGTGATGTTCTTTGGCTGGAACAAGGTGAGCCGCGGATTCCATCTTGCCTCAACGTGGCTCACAGGCATCGGCGCCACCATCTCGGCGTGGTGGATTCTGGTGGCAAACGCATGGATGCAGTATCCCATTGGCTGCGAGTTCAATCCCGACACAATGCGCAACGAGATGGCATCGTTTGCCGAGGTGGCGCTGTCGCCCATGGGAGTGAACAAATTCTTCCATGCCGTCACATCATCGTGGATTATCGGTGCGCTGTTTGTCATGGCTGTGTCGTGCTGGTACCTGCTGAAGAAGCGTCACGAGCGTCTCGCCCTGACCGGCATCAAGATGGCGTCGGTGCTCGGGCTTGTGGCTTCGCTGCTGGCGATGCAGAGCGGCGACGGCTCGGCATATCAGGTGGCACAGATACAGCCGATGAAGCTGGCGGCAATGGAGGCACTCTACAGTGGCGGCGAGAGTCAGGACCTCACCTGTATTGCTATGGTAAATCCGCTGAGCCAGCCCGACTATGAGAACGAGGCTGAGCCGCCGATGAAGATAGCCATCCCCAACGCACTCTCGCTGCTCGGCACAAGAACCATCGACGGCTACGTGCCGGGTGTGAAGGATATTCTCGACGGCGGTTACAAGCTGGCTGACGGAACTGTGGCGCTGAGCGTGGAGCAGAAGATGGAGCGCGGCCGCAGGGCAATCGCCAATCTCAAGGAATATCGCGGCATGGCGGCTTCGGGTGGCGGCATGGCGGCGGCAAAGACCGGCGGCAATGTTGATTTGGCACGCATGGAGAAGCTGAAAAAGGAGCTTGCCGAGGATATGCCGTACTTTGGCTACGGCTATGTGAAGGACAGGGCGCAGGTGGTGCCGTTCATTCCCGTGTGCTTCTATTCGTTCCGTGTGATGGTGGGGCTGGGCACCCTGTTTCTTGTATTCTTCATCGTGATGCTGTTCTGGACATACCGCAAGGATGTGAGCCGCTGCCGGTGGCTGCTATGGACAGGCGTGGCACTTCTGCCTCTGGGATATATTGCCAGCGAGGCGGGCTGGATTGTTGCCGAACTGGGACGCCAGCCGTGGACCATTCAGGACATGCTGCCCACATGGGCAGGAGTGAGCGGAGTGGGCAGCGGCAGCGTGATGCTCACGTTCCTAATCTTCCTCGTGCTCTTTACGGTGCTGCTGGCAGTTGAGATAAATATCATGTTGAAACAGATAAAGAAAGGACCTGAACTATGACATACGATTTTCTTCAGCATTACTGGTGGTTTTTGGTGTCGCTTCTCGGCGCACTGCTCGTGTTCCTGCTCTTTGTGCAGGGCGCAAACACCTTGATATTCTCGCTTGGGCGCAATGAAGACGAGCAGCGCATGCTCGTAAACTCCACGGGGCGCAAGTGGGAGCTTACTTTCACCACGCTCGTGGTGTTTGGCGGAGCCTTCTTCGCCTCTTTCCCTCTGTTCTACAGCACCAGCTTCGGCGGAGCCTACTGGCTTTGGATGGTAATCCTCTTCTCGTTTGTGCTCCAGGCTGTGAGCTACGAGTATCAGAACAAGCCGGGCAATCTGCTCGGCGCCCGCGTGTTCCGCTGGTTCCTTGTGCTCAACGGAGTGGTGGGTCCCTTCCTCATCGGCGCAGCGGTGGCGACGTTCTTCAACGGCTCAAACTTTGTGGTTGAGAAAAACAACATCCTGAGCGACTTTGCCCCCGTGATAAGCCGCTGGGCAAACGCCAGCCACGGACTGGATGCCCTACTCGACGTGTGGAACCTCGTGCTCGGCGTTGCCGTGGCAATGCTCGCCCAGTGTCTCGGTCTGCTATATTATATAAATAATGTGGGCGACGAGAACATCCGCAGCCGTGCCTCGGTGCGCCTGGTGGGAACGGCAGCCGTGTTTGTGGTGTTCTTCGTGGCATTCCTTGTTCATGTGCTGCTGAAAGACGGCTATGGTGTAAATCCCGACACGGGCATTATCTCGTTGGTGCCGATGAAGTATCTCCACAACCTCACCGACATGTGGTATCTGCTCTTGGCTCTGCTCGTGGGTGTGGTGCTGGTGCTCTATGGCATCGTGCGCACCATCGTGAGCAAGACCTACATCCGCGGCATCTGGCCCGCAGGCACGGGAGTGGTGCTCACGGTGCTTGCCCTGCTGCTCGCGGCAGGGTGGAACAACACCGCCTATTATCCCTCCAACGCCGACCTGCAGTCGTCGCTCACCATAGCCAACAGCTGCAGCAGCGAGTTCACCCTCGGCGTCATGTCGGCGGTGAGCCTGCTCATCCCGTTTGTGCTCGCCTACATCGTGTACACCTGGTATAAGATGGACGGAAAGGAGATAACACAGCAGGAAATCAGGGACGAGGAGGCGTATTGAAAAAGCGTCTGTAAAACTAAAGTGTGTAAAAACGTTTACCTCGTACGGCGAGGTGGGCGTTTTTTATTTTTAATATAGTCTAACGGGTGCAAAAATAATAAAAAAAAGCCAAAGTCACAAAGAAATATTGCACAAAATATAAGAAAGCGCGCAAAATAATAACATTATTGTATTATTTTGCGCGCTTTTCTTTTATTCTATCATCTCTTTTAGCGATAAATCAATAAAAATATCATTATTTGCCCACCTCGCCGTACGAGGTGACACTTTTAAGGCATAAAAGATACATAATAAAAACGATTGTGATACAAATCCGCCATAATAAGTTAAGATTTAGGATATAACATTTATACAACTAATATTATTAAACAAAAAAGAGATTTTATGAAAAAAAGACTCATGACTCTTTTGGCATGTTTGATGTTTGTCACAGGCATTGCGCTTGCCCAAAAGAAAGTTACAGGTACCGTAATTTCTCAGGAGGATGGTCAGCCGGTCATAGGAGCTACAATAAGGCTTGTAGGCTCCAGGACGGGAGGCACCACCACTGATGCTGACGGACATTTCTCGATTGATGTCCCCAACGGTGAGAAGCTTCAGGTGAGCTACATCGGCATGGTCACTCAGACGGTTACGGCAAAGAGCGGCATGACAATCACCCTGTCTGCCGACGAAACGGTGATCAGTGACGTTGTGGTGAACGGATTCTTCACCCGCAAGAAACAGACCTTCACGGGTGCCGTGCGCTCGATGACCGGCGATGAAATCCTGTCGGTGTCTCCAACCAATCTTCTGCAGACACTGGCATCCATCGACCCCGCGCTCAACATCTCGCAGAACAATCTGGCGGGAAGCAACCCTAACGTTGTGCCCGACCTTGTGATAAGAAGCACCACGTCGCTTGCCACCAGCAACGAGGTGGGGCTCAATGCGCCGCTCATTGTCATTGACGGTGTGGAGCAGGACCTGACCGCCCTGTACGACCTCGACATAAACGACATTGAGCGTGTGGATATTCTAAAGGACGCCTCTGCCACGGCCCTCTACGGAGAGAATGCCGCCAACGGCGTTATCGTGATTGAGCGCAAGCGCGTGTCGCAGTCGCCGCTCCGCATCCGCTACACCTTCACGCCCCAGATGAGCTTCGCCGACCTCAGCAGCTACGACTTGTGCAACGCTGCGCAGAAGCTGGAGCTGGAGCGCATGGCAAAGCTCTATGACTCCACCACGGGAAGCCTCGACCAGGCATATTACGACAAGCTGGCAATGGTGAGCAGGGGAATCGACACCGACTGGATATCGAAGCCTATCCGCAACAGCTTCTCCCACGACCACTCGCTGTCAATCTCAGGCCGTGGCTCCGGTCTCGACTACAACATCAAGGCTAATTATTCGTCGACCAACGGCGTGATGAAAGACGACGGGCGCAACCGCTACGGCATGGACCTCTACCTGTCGTACACGGCTGTGGACAACCTTATCCTCACCCTGCGTGCATCCCACCAGCAGCTCGACGTGAATAATTCCAAGTATGGAAGTTTCTCGGACTACCTTGCTGCCAATCCTTACGACTCGCCATACGACGATCACGGAAACCTGCGCTCACAACTGTCATACAACATGAACAATCCCCTGTATGAGGCATCGCTGAGCAGCTTCAACAAGTCGCAGACCCGCACCCAGCAGATATCGCTCGACGCGCGCTACAACATCCGTCCTAACTTCTATGTTACGGCGCAGGGCGCATACAGCACTGCCAAGGGTACGTCAGACCTGTTCCTGTCGCCCGAGTCCAACACCTATGCCACCACCACTGTGCTCAACCAAAAGGGAAAGTACGAGCTGGGCAACAACAGCAACGACTCGTGGAGCGCTAAGGTTGTGGCAAACTATATTCACAACTTCGACAACGACGGAACCATGCTCACCCTCAACCTCGGAGGCGAGGCAAAGCATGAGAACAGCCATTCAAGCACGCTCGTGGGAACAGGATTCCTCTCTGACGACATGCCCGACATAGCCTACGCCACCGCCTACCCCACATCGCAGGCTCCTAAGGGCAATCAGGACGTGGCGTCGAGCGTAGGAGCATTCGTAGCCGCCAACTTTATGTGGAAGAACCGCTATGTGATTGACGGGTCCTACCGCCTGTCGGGCTCGTCAAAGTTCGGAGCCAACCACCGCTACGCCCCGTTCTGGTCGGTGGGCGCCGGCTACAACCTGCACAACGAGGAGTGGATAAAGAAGCTCGGATGGGTAAACACATTCCGCCTGCGCGGAAGCTACGGATATACCGGCAGCGTGAAGTTCAACCCCTATCAGGCTGTGACAACCTATGTCTACAATTCCGACTACAGCTCGTACACCGGCGTAGGCGCCATTCCGCTGGCAATGGCTAACCCCGACCTCAAGTGGCAGACCACGAAGAAGCTGAACATCGGTCTCACCTCATCGTTCTTGGGAGACAGACTTAACGTAAACCTCGACTACTATAACGAGAAAACTTCCGACATGCTCATCGACATGTCGCTGCCGCCATCATCGGGCGCATCGAGCGTGAAGGCAAATCTCGGCTCGCAGACAAGCAACGGCTTTGAGTTCTCGCTGTGGGGCAAAATCATCAAGACCCGCGACTGGGAGTGGAACCTCTCGGTGAACGGACTTCATTCAAAAACCACAATCAACAACATCTCCGACGCGCTGCGCCGCCGCAATGAGGCAAACGCCGCAAGCAACGTGTCGGCGTCGCCGCTGGTGCAGTTCCGCGAGGGCGAATCGCCCACAGCCATCTACGCTGTGCGCTCTGCAGGCATCGACCCAGCATCGGGTAAGGAAATCTTCATAAAGAAAGACGGCACATACACTTATACATACAGCTCTGCCGACCAGGTGGCGTGCGGTGACACCAACCCCACGCTGCAGGGCAGCTTCTCGACACAGGTGAAGTATCGGCACTTCTCGCTCAGCATGTACTTCTCCTACCGTTTCGGCGGCGACATGTACAACTCCACCCGTGCCGCCAAGGTGGAAAACATCAACCCCCAGCACAACTGCGACCTGCGCGCCTTCACCGAGCGCTGGAAGCAGCCGGGCGACCTTGTACCCTATCTCGACATCTCGCTCACCGGCGGCAACACCTATAACTACACCGACCGCTTCGTGGAGAAGGACAACGAGCTGTGGCTCTCAAGCCTGTATCTGCAGTACGACGTGCCCGCCACGTTCCTGAAGCGCCTGAACATACAGAAGCTCTATGTGGGCATCGGCACAGAAGACCTGTTCCGTCTCACATCCGCCAAGTATGAGCGCGGTACGGAATACCCCTATAGCCGCAGTGTGAACATGTCATTAAGCGTAACCTTTTAATAAAAAAAACAATGAGAAGAAAATATATAATAATGTCTGCCGTCGTGGCAAGCGGGCTGCTGCTGTCGTCGTGCGACGATTTCCTCGACGTGCGTCCGGATTCACAGAAACTTGAGGCCGACCTGTTCGCAAAGGCACAGGGATATGAGGACGCCATCTACGGAGTGTACGGATACATGCAGTCAGAAGCGCTCTACGGCAAGGAACTGCTATGGGGGCTCACCGACATCATGGCGCAGGACCTCAACCAAAACACCACTTCCTCCACAGCCCTGGCGCGCTATCAGTACAGCGGCGACGACGAGCTGCGCACGCGCTTCGCCGCAGTGTGGAACACCGCCTACACAGCCATAGGCTATGCCAACAATGTGCTGAAGAATCTTGAGGGTGCCCAGGAAGAGCAGCTGCCTCTCTACAAGCTCTACAAGGGAGAGATGCTTGCCGTGAGGGCTTCGCTGCATTTCGACCTGCTGCGCCTGTTCTGCTCCACCAGCGAGAGCGCCCAGGGAATCCCCTACGCCAAGACATACTCGCAGGCGATAAACGAATTTAAAAAGGTGGGCGAGGTCTACGACCTTATACTCGCCGACCTGTCGGAAGCCGAGCAGCTCATGGCAGGCGAAGCCGACGGCATAGCCTATCCGCGCAACAACTCCAACTACTACAAGTTCCAGAACTTCCGCGAAACCCACTGCAACTACTACGCCGTGCTTGCGCTCACGGCGCGCGTGTACTGGATGCGCGGCAACATGGCGAAGGCGGGCGAATATGCCTGCAAGGTGATTGACAGCGGCAAGTTCCCGCTTGCCGGACCCGATGAGGTGAAAGACCTCTACGCCGGACGCCTGTCGCCCAAGGAGGCTATATGGGGACTTTACTCCACGTCGTACAACGAAACCTGCAACACATATCTTTATCAGTTCCGCTCGTTCAGGAGCTACGACCCGTATTTCGACGGCTCAGGCTCTGCCCACCTTCTGCCCTACGACCAGGTGTACAGGCAGGACGTCGAGGCAATGGCACAGGACTACCGCCTCAACTGGTTCAAGATAGGCACAGGATATGCCCGATGCCTGAAGACCGTCGATGCTTATGCGCTGGAGGACAACGCCACGCAGGCATGGAGCGACCGCATTCAGGGAATCACCATGCTGCACGTGTCGGAGATGTACCTCATCGCCGCCGAGGCTCTGCTTGGCACCGACTACAGCCGCGCGCTGCGCTACTTCAACGCCGAGACCTCGTCGAGGGGACTCACTCCGCTGAGAGACGACGTGACGCTCACCGCCGAGATGATTTACAACGAATACCACAAGGAGATGTTTGGCGAGGGACAGATGTGGTACAACATGAAAAGGCTCAACCGCGACATAATCTCAAACATCGACACGAGGACAATTCCCGCCAGCGAGGACATCTACGTGATTCCGATACCTCAGGACGAGTATAATTACAGAAACTAAAACCAGAAAGGGACTACAATGAAGACATTAAAAATATTTCCGGCTGTGGCGCTGCTTGCCGTGACGGCTTGCGGCGAGGACGACTACAAGATGTACGACGCCACGCAGACAGACAATATATTCTTTGACTACAAGAACGACAGAAATGTCAACGACTCGGTAATAGCCTACAACTTTGGCTACGACATCGCGCAGGAGCATGTGGTAAACATACCTGTAACCCTTATGGGAATGCCGTCTGACACTGACAGGGACATTGACGTGAAGGCAGTTGCCGACTCCACGGAGATGGTGGAGGGCAGGCACTATGTGGTGGAGAGCGCCGTGCTGCGCGCAGGGCGCGTCAACGACACGGTGAAGGTGAGGCTGCTGCGCCCCGACGACCCTGTGCTGCAGGAGCGCCAGATGAGGCTCTACCTGCAGATTAGCGCCAACGGCGAGCTGCGCCCCACGGGACAGAGCACCTTTACAATCCTCGGCTCCGACATCAGGCCTGATGTGCGACCCGCCTGGTGGGCTACATACAACCCTCTGCCGGTGTACACCTTTGAGAACGCGCAGCTGTTCTTCAAATATTTCTACGACCTTGCCCCGAAGGCAAACAAGGACGTGTATGACGAAATCATAGAGCGCTACGGCGACTATTTCGTGAAGGCAGGCTCCATGCAGGGACCCATGGCTATGTACGATGCGTTCCTCTGCAAGTATGTGCTCATCCCGATGTACAACGACACTAAGGACGACATCGAGTGGCAGTCGGTGCCCAAGGTTAATTAACAATGTAAGAAACATGAGGATGTGCCATAATAAAAACAAACAGCCACAATGACACAAATCCGTGCCAAAAGAAAGCGGAAGGCTGTTTTGGCACACCCTCACAAACAAAAGAAAAAAGACAATGAAGAAAAGCAGAATATTTTCAGCACTGATGCTCATGGCGCTCATGGCGCCGTGCACGGTGTCATGCGTCTCCGACGACAGCGAGGAAGGGGGAACCGCCATACCTGAACTGAGCGTGAAGGGCAGCGGCGGCGACGAGATGCTCACCTACAACACCTATCTCGGCAGCGAATGCAACATAACGCCGGAGATAACCTACAAGGGCGGCGACGAGGCAAGCCTGAGATACTCGTGGAAGATAGGCACCATGGCAAACGGGCTGCAGGGAGAGCTCGAAGAGGTGAGCACCGAGCGCAACCTCAACTATAAGTTCACATCGGGAGGCACCTACTACGCACACCTCACCGTGACCGACGGGCTGGTGGGAAAGGCGGTGAACTACCGCATCAACGTGAACCGCACGTTTGAGGAGGGATATATCCTCTCCTCCACCGACGCCGACGGAGGCGGAAACCTGGCGTTCGTGAAGATTCTCACCCCCGAGGAAGTGGCGGCAGGACAGAAGCCCGTGGTCATCGAGCACAGCCTTGCCACGATGAACGAGGGATACTCGGAGAAGGGACTCATAAGGGCGGTACAGGGCAGCACCACCTGGCCCAAGACCATCACGCGAATACTCGTGTCCACCGAAACACGCTGCTACGTGATGGACCCAAACAACTTCACAATCCTCTCCGAGCTTAAATACGACGACATCTACCCGGGATTCAAGGCAACCTTCTTCATGCCCGACTCATACACCCCGTGGGCTTACGACAGCAGCATGAAGAAGTTCGTACACATCAACCTCACCTACATGTTCCCCTATGTCTACGAATACTTCTCCGGATTCAGCGCCGAGGACTTCATCTGCTGCAAGTTCATGCGCTGGGGAAGCGAGTCGCTCACAACGTTCTACGCCGACTATACCGCCAACACCGTGGCAACATTCAACGCCTATGCCCCCTACTACGGGCTCGACACCTATTTCCCCAGCACGGGCGACATGCTCAGCGGACAGGAGTTCCTGACAGCGTTCAGCGGCACCGAGCCGGGCAGCAACTACGTCACCCCGAGCTACCTTCTCTCGCGCGACGGCGCAACGGGCGACATCAGCCTCTGGACAAACACCGAAAGCAGCGACCTCTACGACCCCACGAAGTTCATGCGCCAGAGCATCACCCCGACATCAGCCACGGCAGTCCCCGCGCGCGGGGCGAGCATCGTGCCGTCGGTGAAATACCAGCGGTATTACTATGCCGTGGACAACTGCATCTACGTGCTGCTGCCTGCCAACGGCTTCGCACTGCCCGACAAGAGCCAGTATGCCGTGAGGCTGGGCGACGGCGAGGAGATAACTTTCATCGACACCAACATCAGCGCCGACGAAATCTACGTTGCCACATACGACCGGAGCGCACAGCGCGGAAGTTTCTACATCTACGACTGCAAGGACGTGCGCACCGACAATGCAGCAGCCGTGAAGCCCAAGGCTGAATACAGGCACTGCGCCGGACGCATAACCAACATTCTCTACAAACCAAGCATACAATGAGAAAAGAACCCTTGACAAAAAGACTGCTCCTGACTGCCGCCACAGCCTTGGCGGCAGTCAGCCTCCAGGCACAGCAGCTCGCCGTGGGCGGAACCGTCACCGGCAGCCTGCCCCACGACATGACGCTGATGCTCACGCCCACAGGCGCCGCGAGCCAGCGCCCCGACACCCTGAAGGTGAGCTCCGGCAGGCTGAGCGCCGCCGTGGAGCGCTCGCCGTGGGGCATCTACCGCGTGATAGGCGTCACGCCCCAACAGCAGATAATACTTCCCGTGGCAATCACCTCCCATGACGGCAGCGCCGAGCTCAACCTCGTGTGGAACGACGGACAGCTTGCCGCCGCCGGCGGCGGCGACGACAACGCTGCCCTCGCCTACTTCAACGCAAGATACTCCGAGCACGCCAAGCGCCTGTGGACCGAAGGCAAGAACATGGATGCCGCCACCCTCGGCAGGTTTGTCAGAGCCTATCTGACGATTGCCGACAGCGCCGTGGCAGAGCGCGCGGTGACGCCCGCGGTAGCCGGCTACATCCGCCTGTGGGCGGCGGCGGTCACCCACGATGCCGTGTCGGCTCTCGAATTTTCGGCAGGCAGAAAGCCGTCGGAGGCAGGGCTCTCGGGCAAGGACTTCGCCGACAGCCTGTGTGCCGTGATAGACTGCGACATGTCGGAGGCTTTTCCCCAGACTGCGGCAATGGCACTCGCCTCGCTGCCCCAGGGAAGCCTGGAAATGCGCATGGAAGCCCTCCGCTCGCGATACCGCAACGAGGGTCTGCGCAGCCGTGCCACGGACATGATGATGGCGAAGTACATCTCATCATTCCCCTACTCCACGCGCTACGACGAGGGACTGGCTGAGCTGACCGCCGTCACCGACAGATACGCGCTCAGCCGCAAATATCTCGACGACTTCACCGTGCGCCGCGCCTCGGCTGCGGGCAATCCCTTCCCCGACGGCGTGGAGCTGTGCGACATCAGCGGCAGGAAAATCGATTTCGCCGACTTCCGCGGAAAATATGTCTACATCGACCTGTGGGCATCGTGGTGCGTGCCGTGCATAAAGGAGATTCCGCATCTGAAAAAGCTCGAAGAGGAGCTGCAGAACAAGGACGTGGTGTTCCTCTCGGTGTCAATCGACCGCAGCGAGGAGGCATGGAAAAAGAAAGTCAGCGAGCTCGGGCTGAAGGGAAACCTGCTCATCGACCGCGAAGGCAGGCTGGCAAACGCCATGAACGTGAAGGGCATACCCTTCTTCCTCATCTACGACCGCCAGGGGCGGCTACTGCGCTACAACGCCTACCGCCCCAGCGACGCAAGGCTGAAACCGCTGCTGGAAAGCCTGAAATAGCGGATGGAAAGGCTGAAACAGCAAAAAATCACGACAAAAATCCGACTCAAAGAAAGGATTTTTAAAACCGTTCCCGGGAGGATGAAAAGTCATCCCGGGATTCTGAAAAAAATTATAGCTATAATTTTCCAAGATTATAGCTATAATTTTTTCAGATTATAGCTATAATTTTTTTGAATCATGCGCAAGAAAAAAACAAAACCTCCGGCAAGCCGTTTAAACATCGGTTTTTGGGGGCAAGAATCCCCATCAGAAGATAATGTTTTTTTGCACTTGCCGTATTTCCCGCCATCTATTTAAAACTTTTTATCTTTGAGAGCATAAAAAAACTTAACACTCCGAAAATAAGTATCGCAGAATTTGCAGTTCTGACAGTAAAAGCGTAAATTTGCACTACGTTTAACCATAAAAAGGAGGTTTGTCATGTTAGAACTCAACTGGTATAAGAGATTCAATCCCGTAATGAAAAAGCATAACTGGTATGTCTACATCAAGCAAAAGGAAACGGTGGACATCGAAGACATCGCCCGCCACATGCAGGTGCACAACACGCCGTTCAGCACGGGCACTATAATCGGGCTGCTCAACGATTTCGTGCAGTGCGTGCACGAGCAGCTGCTCGACGGCAAGACCGTGAAAATCAACGACCTTGCAATTCTAAGCCTGTCGGCAGACAGCAACTCGTTCGACTCCATAGGAGCCGTGAGCCCCACGACGGGCAGGACGGGAGTGCGCGCCGAAGCAGGCACGCCCGACACCGCCGACCTGACCCAGCCCGCCGTGAAGGCGCTCAGGCTGCAGACCACCGCCACGGGCGCCATGCGCAGCCGCCTGATAACCAAGGAGGCGCGCCTGGGATGGACCACCGAGGCGCAGGCGCTCATGGACGAGGAGCGCCGCAGGACGGCGGAAAAATCGGGGAAGAAGAAGTGAAAAAACCTACTTCTTGTTTTTATAGTGCGTGGTGTTCATTTCCAAAATCGTGATTACAATCCCACTGTCGGTCTCGCGGAAAATAATCCTTTCGGGATAGCTGTTCGCAATACGTATGGACGACAGCGACAAATGCCGCAGCTGCTCATAATGCAGGAAGCTGTGGCAGCCCAGTTCCCGGGTGCTGCCTGCTGCAACCATGATGCTGAAAGCCTTTATAAGCCTCTGCATGAAGTATCTGTCGCGGGAATATTTCTGATACTTGCGGTTGCGCCCCGTGGAAATGAGTTCCTGCAGGTCCTCGTCTTCAAATATGATTTGCATGGCTAAAAGGCTGGTGCGAGATTGGCGGACGATTCTTTTGGCTCACACGCTTTTCCCCCAAAATATGAGCGGATGAGCTCTCCTATGCTCTTTGCCTTTTCCCCGTTGATGTATGCAAGGTCTTCGTAATAGTTTTCCTGAAACTGCATCCAGAATCGCGCCGGGATATTGAGGGAGTCCTCAATTTTTCTGGCAAGCTCCACGCTCACGTCTCTGCGTCCTGCGAGAAAGTCGTTCAGCTCGCTTTCAGCCACGGATAGTGTTTCGGCAAAGTCCTTTGCCGAAATGCCGCGCTCCTGCAGTTCGTCTGCAAGGACTGTTCCCGGGTGCGTTGCCATAAAGGGATGTAATCTGTTGCTTGCCATTTCGATTTTTTGTTTTTTACGTATAACTTTTGCAAAGGTACGATATTTTTTTCTTTTTCCAAAGTTTTTGCAAGGAAATGTCGAAAATTTGTTTCATTTTTCCGTAATCTCAATCCCCAGCGTCTCCTCTATCACCTGGATTACCTGCTGACGGTTGCGGGCGTCGAAGTCGCCGGTGAGCCGCTTCGATGTGTCGGAGGCGGTGAGGCGCATGCCGTAGTACTCGCCGAGCACGCGCAGCACCTCGTCCATCGGGGCGTCGGCGAAGTGGATTCTGTGGGTTGCCCAAGCCACTTCGTTGATGTCGGCATCCTCAGACAATACAGGGCGCGAGGCGCCGCGCGGCAGCACAGCCTTCATTCCCTTGCCGAGGATTACGCCCCCGGAGTCGCGGTGAAGGGCGGCAAAGAGCACACGCCCGCCGGTGACGAAGACCGAGGCGGAGGCGCCGCTCTCGTCTACCTCAAACTGGGTGCCGAGCACGCGTACGTGGGCAGCGCTGCCGCGTACATCGAAGGGGTGCGCCTCGTCGTGCCTAACCTCAAAGTAGATTTTTCCCTGCATCTCAACGTTGCGGCAGTCGTCCCCGCTGTACGTGAGGCTGGAGTGCGGAGCCAGGGTCACGCGGGTGCCGTCGGGCAGGGTGAACAGCTGTTGCGCGGCGGCGGTGCGCAGGGTCACGGTGGAGGGAACTGTCAGCATGTAGGCTCCGAAGGCTATGAGCACCGCGATGCCTGCCACCACTGCCGCCCAGCGGCGGCGGAGCGACAATCGGGACGGGGCGGAGGCGGCGATGCCGGCACGGAGTTTCACCTGCTGGAGCGCCTTCGCGGTGTTCAGCCTGCCTGCTGCGAAGTAGCGCAGCACAAAGTCGGTTTCTCTTTTATCTGTTGTCATGGTTCCTTGTTTGTATAATCTATCTTGGGGTCGGGTTTCACCTCCACGCGCCACGTGGCGGTGCTTGCGGCATATCCCGCCACCACGCCGAGACCTCCGCGCACATTGGTGTAGGAGGGGCGTGCTGACATGAGCCCGCTGTCGGCCCAGTCGCTGTTTTCCTGGTCGTTCTTCGACTTTATGTAGCGGTAGTACTCGGTTGAGAGCTTATAGAACTGGAGGATGTAGAAGTAACATCCGGCATAGTCGTCCCAGAGCCTGAAGTTGTATCGGTCGTCGCTGCTGTAAGAGTCTTTGTAGATGTCGAGGCGCAGCGTGTACGGGCGTCCGTTGAACAGCTGGTCGTTGAAGAAATACGCCATGCCGGAATATTCGTACCAGCCGAAGCCGAAATCCTCGTCGAGCTTCGAGATGCTGTTGAACACTGGGTCGCTGTCGGTGTTGATGCCCACATAGTGCCGCCTCCACTTCAGCTGGCTGAAGTCCCAGTAGGGAAACTCGTCCCTGTACTCCAGATAGTCGTCGTAGGAGTTTGCCTGAAACTCCCTTCCCAGCACCGTCGGGTCCTCGCGGTCGCGTCCCACCGCCATGCCCGCCATTCGCCGCTCTGCAATCCTCACCATGTAGAAGTCTTTGGCGGAGCCGTCGTCCTTGAAGGTGGCGCTCATGCGGTTGCAGCTGTGATAGTCGTCGGCATTCTTCACGTCCGGCACCACGCCGTCTATCCTCGCCTCCATCCTCTGGGGGATGGTGGTGGCGGCAGTTGCCGTGGGCAGACCGTCGGCATGCACCTCCACCTCAATCCTGTCGCCCGCCTTCTGCGTGGCGAGGGCACAGTACTGTCCCTCCAGACGCTCCACGGGCTTGTCGGGGTCTACGGAGAGCCGGGCGCAGTCCTCGGCGGTGATGCGCCTGACGGGCACCTCCCTGCCGTTCACACGATATGTGACTTGGGCGTCCACCAGGAAGGAATAGTCTCCCTTGGTGTCTACGGGCACCGTGCGGAACACCTCGATGACGGTGCTGTCGCCCTCGGTGGGGAAACAGTAGACCAGAAGCTGCGGGTCGTCGTGCAGCCGGTTGATGTCGAACTCGTCATCGCACGAGGCGAATGACAAGCCCAACATCGAAAGCAAAGTAAATTTTGTTATCTTATTCATAATTCTCAAAACTTTATCGTGTAGCTGCACGAGGGCAGCAGAAACGGGATGATGCTCGTGGAAGTCGCCTGATAGCGGCTTTCATCGTTGGACGTGTAGTTCTGTTGCACCGTCACGTACTGCGGATTGCGCCTGCAGTAGACGTTGAACACGCTGATGTTCCAGATACGCTCGTGGTGGTGCTTTTTTGTGGTGTGATGGAAGTTGAAACCCACGTCGAGCCGGTGGTAGTCGGGCAGAGCCAGATTGTTGGGACGGGTGTAGGCGAGCGAGGTATCGTGCAGCCAGCCGGAAAACTTGCCCTCGTTGTCGGGCAGGTAGGGCTGCACCACCACCTGGTTGGGCACGGTGGTGTGATAGCCCGAGTGGTAGCTCCATGCGGCGTACATGCTCGACTTGCGCCTGAATTTGTAGCTCAGCGTGAGGTTGAGCTTGTGGCGGTTGTCGTACTTGTCGTAGAACCAGTCGGGAAAGAAATCCTCGTACCGGCGCTTGTTCCACGACAGGGTGTAGGAGCCGGTGAGGGTGAGGCGCTCCGTGCGGTATGTGGCGTCGAGCTCCATGCCGTAGAACAGTCCCTTGCCGTCCGTCACCAGCTGGTCCCAGCGGTCGGCGGGCGGTTCAAATCCTATGCCGCCGTCGTATAGCAGGATGTGGCGCGACAGCTTGTAATATCCCTCCAGGGAGAGCGTCCAGTGGCGGTTGGGCTGGCAATATACGCCTGCCGCTGCCTGCCAGGCGTACATCGGCTTGAGGCGGCTGGTGGTGGGCACCCAGTAGTCGGTGGGCAGACTGAGGTAGGTGTTCTGCAGCTTGTGCATGTACTGTGTCATGCGCGTGAGCGATGCCTTGAGCGACACGGTGTTCGACAGCTGGTACTTCACGGCAAGGCGCGGGTCGACGTTGACGAAGGTCTTGCCGCCGATGGCGAAGAGGCTGGCGTGCATGCCGGCGTTTACGCTCCAGCGCGGGCTGAGCTGCATCTCGTCCTCGGCGTAGAGCGTCAGTTCGTGACCAGTCTGGCGGTTGCTGCTGTTCATCTGCACCGTGTCTGCCGTTTCGCCGAAGCCAGTCATACGGTCGTGAATCCTCATGGTCTGCGGACGGAAGATGTGGCAGGTGTAGTCGTGCCCGAAGCGTACCTTGTGGCGCGGGCCGGGGCGCAGGTCGAACGCCGCGCGGTAGCCCATGTCGTCTATGGTGTTGTCGTAGCTGTGCTCCGTGCTTACAACAGTCTCACCTTCCGCGTTTTCCTTTTCCGCTCTGTTTTTCTGCTCGCTAAATCCGTAAAGCCGGGCACGGTTGCGGGTGTACACCGCCGTGAAGTTGGCAAGCAGGCGCGGCGACAGCTGGCAGTTCCAGTCGAGCGCGGCGTTCAGGTTGCCCCAGTTCAGCTTGTAGCGCGAGTAATCCTCCTGCCAGCCGTATTCCGTCACCGTACCGTCGTCAGGATTCCAGTAGCTGCTGTATGGAGCTGCCAGTGAACTTTTGGTATGATAGCTGTCGTTGCCGTAGTAAAGGCTTAGCGAAAGTTTGGAACGCGGGTTGAAGCGGTGCGAGACCTTGGCGTTCAGGTCCATGAAGTAATATCCCAATGATACATCCTCGTCTTCGTTGTCGCTCCAGGGTATCAGCGCCATCACGAGGTCGGAGTATGAGCGGCGCAGCCCGATGTTGTAGGAGGTTTTGCCCTTTACAATAGGTCCCTCCAGGTGCACTCCGGCGTCAATCATGCCTATGCGGTAGGAGCCGTGCAGATGCTCCATGTCGCCGTCCTTTGTGCGCACATCGACCACCGACGACAGCCTGCCGCCGTAGCGTGCGGGGAAGCCGCTCTTGTAGAAGTCGACGTTTTTCACCACGTCGGGATTGAAGCTGGAGAAGAGCCCCGCGGCGTGGTTGATGTCGTAGAGCGGCGTGCCGTCGAGCAGGAAAAGGTTCTCGTCGCCGTTGCCGCCGTGAACGTACATCCCGCTCATCAGCTCCATGCCTTCAGCCACTCCGCTGCCGCGCTGGAGCGTTTTCACGAGGTCGGGCGTCGACAGCAGCGCGTATTCCGTCTTTATATCCTGCTGAAGCAATGACCGCTTGCCCGTCTGGGTGGTGAGCAGCGGCGAGTTGAGGTCGCCCGTCACCACCACCTCGGGCAGCTTCGTGTCTACGCCCAGCTCTATGTCCACATGCCTGTCTTTCTGCAGGCTCAGCCGCTCCACCTTCTCCGCATGACCTATGTAGGAGCAGCGCAGCTGGTGTTCGCCCTCGGGCAGGGTGAGCGCGAAAAAGCCGTATTCGTTGGTGGTTGTCCCTATTCCGCCGGTAAGGTCGTAGACTGTTGCATTGAGCAGCGGCTCGCCGTTGCCGCTGCGGACGAATCCGCTGAGGGTGTGGCTTTGCCGCTGCTCTCTGACTACATACTTACTGGTTAATGAAACATTCTTTTGTTTTCCTCCTTTCAGGATTACATAGCTGTCCTTTATCTGATACTCTATTCCCGTTCCTGCAAACAGCTGCCGCAGGGCTTTCTTCGTGGAAAGCCTTTCCAACGACGGTCCCCGGTACTCCATGCTCACGTCGAGCGAGGCGTCGTAGACGAAGTTCACCTTCCGCGTCTCGTGCAGCCAGTCCATCATTTCCTTCAGTGTCTTGCCGTCGGCGGGCATGCAGGCAAGCAGCAAAACACCCGTCAGGAGGCAAAGTCTTCTCAACATATACATTCTCTTTTATTCTTTTTTAATCTTGTTCTTTCCTAAAGTCTTTACCCCTATAACGCAAAAACATTGAAATACCCCCATCCCGTTTTTGAAAAAATGAAAAAAAATTTTTTTTGCCTATACATTTGTGTAAATCAAAAATAATTACTATCTTTGCCGACAAATTAGCGAAGTTCCTTTATCAGTTTATTTGCAATGCATTTATTCTGATTATATCAAGGGAATACAAACGAAATAATAACAATATAAAAATGTAGCGAATGATAAAATAACAGTTTAAACAAAGACATAAGAGAAAAGGAAGTGTTTACTTTTACTTGATGTGTTCCAAAATCGCCAAAATTTCAGAACATCAATCAACAGTAAATGTGGATGCTTGCACAGTAAAAGGTGCAAGGTGTTCACTGTTGTATTGATGTAGGTGTTTGGCGATACCTTGGAACAGCAACAGAGAGTCTTGCACCTTCGCTTTTCATGGTAACTAAAATTTTAAAACAAACCGCAAAGAAAACTCAACCGAGCGCAAAGATACGATTTATTGAGGCTTCAACCAAAGCAAACGAACAAAATCATATTTCCACAAGCCTTGTGGAAAAGAAAAATTTGGTTGGGAAAGAAATTGGTTGTAAATTTGTAGGCAAAAACAAATATCGTCATGTTTAAAATAATCAAAGGTTCAGAACTAGGGACGTATATAACCGTTGGTGCAGCATTATGTAAAGATACATATACAGACAAATATGGCAAGCATATACCGTATAAGTTGGTAAAATTGTATGTGCGTGATTTGTATTCTCCAACAGCAAAACAACGTACAATGGTACTATTCTGCTCGTCTTCATCAGATATTGAAGAACTTTACAATATTTTGAAGTTGCATCTCATGAGGAATGACGCAGGAGAGGTCATAAAGGATGGACTTGGCTGTGGTATTATTAACTGGTGTAATCTCAAGAAACACAAAGACTACGAGAAACTAAAGAATTTGGGATGGTTGGAATTTCCAGGTGCACACGTTGTCAATGTCCCTCTGCGAAAAGGTTTGTGTTATAAAAACGACAAAAACGGCAATATTCTTACCGATAAAAATGGCAGAAAAATTAAAAATAGTTCCATCAGCCTTTTCGTTATCGTTAAAGATATACGTATCTTAGGAAATGATTTGCAACCGCAACGTACATTTATTTCTGGTTGGGATCAATTATCTCAACGAGATGAAATGGAACGACGTTACTACATGTACCCATATGCAATAGATTCAAGATGTGCAAAAAGCATATCAAATACAAAAATCAGGCAAAAGTATACAATTATACAGAAAGAACATGTGAAATGTAGTATTATTAACATAGAAAAACGTCCAAGTGAATATGGAGATAATGCTGAATATTGTGTTATTCACATTATGGTATATGACAAAGATAATTCCCAGTTTAGTAAATGTCTGCCAATTAAAGATTTTGGTGAACAATATAGAGAATTACATTCTGCAATGGAACATGGGAAAAAATACGATATGATGAAACTTCTGGTTAAACCTACTGTAAAAGTATATAGCTTATGGACATGGGATGATTGTTACCGACATTTATGTGAAAAACAACAAATAGGAGAATTAAAGAGAGATGGTAATGGAAAACCAATAGAATGTGATAAATTCGTTTTTTATACAGAAGCATACAGTTACTTTGATGAAAAAATGATAAATTTGCAAATAAAATATTGCGGATTAATTGGATATGGTCTTAGATACAAATACATACCTATAAATGATCCAAGTTGTATAAACGAAGTTGGTGATGTAACTATTGAAGATACATGGATGCCGGCTTTATAAAATAGTTATTGGGAATTTAAAGATTATGAAAACAACGAATTAGAAATTTATATTAGTAGTATGCTTATATTTTTTAATGGTGAAATAATGTCCAATGTGTCCTTATTATACAATAAGGATAATTCCACATCATACTTAGAGTATTTCGGATGGCGATACTATAAATCTCCAAAAGCTAAAGATTCTAAGGACAATTTATTACCTTGCATATCTCTTCCTGATTTTACTGAAGATGGTATATGGGAAAATTGTAATATTGGATATCTTGATGTGGAAAAGATTGAATTCATAGCTTCTGAAATTGTTTTAGATTATATCTCAATTAATAAAATTGAAGTATGTAAAAGAATCGGTACAAAAGATCTTGAAGTAGGAAATATAGGCTATCCATGTGAAAGATATATAGAATATTTTTATAAGATTGAAATTTCCTTTTTTGATAAAAAAAATAAAAATTATGCAATGGCCAATCATGTCTTTCAATCATATGATATTATAGGGAATATTTTCAAAAGAAATAAAAGAAACCTATATTCAAGGACGATGCAATATCTTTTTATTGAATTTCCTGAGATAATCAGAGATTACCTTGAAGGCGATGATTTTTATCTTTATTCTAATGGTGGCAAACCACTTTCTTTATTAAATTTTGACCTTCTACAAAAAGGGTGGCCAAATAAAGATATATATAATCATCATAATTCATATTTAGATTGCCAAAATTACTTATTTGAAAGTGAAATCCCCTTAAATTTACCATATACCTTAGATAAAGCCATATTAACCTTACTTTCTATTAAAGTAGAAAAGGAAGAAGATGGCTTTATGATAAAATTTGGTAATGGGGACTTTATTTATTTAAATGTATATTTTGAAAAATTCTTTGAAATTGTCTTTAATCAAAAATTATTTTATGATAAAGATAATAGAGTTGCATACAGCCATTTTAGAGGAGAAATACCTTTCAATTTGTCTTCTAATGATGATGTTGCAGCATATATAGCATGTATAATGCATTTGTATCTATATAAGTATTTTAATTTGGAGGATAGTCGCAAATTTTACATGGTAAATATTCCTCAAAATATCAAGGAATATTCTGACTATTTTTTATCTCTTGGAATAATAAAAAAAATTGAATTTGAAGAAGACTTTTATGATATCTATAGATTTATGTATTGTTGTAAAATAGAGCATAAGCAACATGGATACTATCATGTAGGAAAAGATGATTACGAAAGTAAAAATAAAACTTATGAATTTCGTCCAAGAAAAGGTCACAAGATGTCTGAATCTTTCATAAACAAAATAGATGCGTTGCTACAAACAAAATTAAAATATGAGAATGAAGAAACAGGTTGGCATCCCCACCCCGAAAGATATTATTATTGCAATACATATTTTTATGATTCTGTAGCAGGCTTGGCTGAAAGTGAAGACCTTGGCTCCATTGAATTAAGAAATGCCTCATTTTTATTCGTAAGTAATTATTTTATAAAAGAATACTTAATTGACAAAGAAGATTTTAAACGCTTCTATAATTAAGATGTATTTGCTAAATATTGAATAAATATAGCAATATGTATTGCCGATATTATGAAACGGAAATGTGAAAACTTGCACCTTCGCTCTTCTTTGTATCATACAATATTAGTTTTAGAAAGTATATTTTAATTTAACAAAATCTATGAAATGTAAAAATCGTACAAATCGAAAAAATAACATATATAATTTGCAAGCAATACAAAAGCACAAAAATTATATAACGCAAAAATTAGAACGGGATTTTTATCTTTTATCAAAAACTGACATTGATAAAAATGCTATGTATGTACATCCTGTATCTGATAAGGACCATTTGTTTATTCAACAGAATGATGATTCACAATCAAATAATAGTAAAATGTCATTTGACGATATATATTTCCAAAATGGATATGCTTGTGCCACTATGGTTTTATTGAAAATCATTCGATTATCTACAAATAACCTAGTAAGAAGAAGTTATATAAACCCTGCTATGTTTTGTTTTAGACAATACCTTGAATTATCTATAAAAGATTCATTGCTTAGATTTCGAGATTTTAGAACTAAAGCTAAGCCTGGCGAGCCAAGCCTAAAACAACACGATATTAAAAAACTTTGGGATGACTTGAAACAATATATACAGTATGAAGATGTTGAAACAGAAAATATCACACGGCTTATAAATGAATTTGTTGATGTTGATAAAAATGCGACATTGTTTAGATATAATACAAGTTTAAACAAAGCCCTATTCAATCAAGATGTCCGTACCCCCCTTATAGATATAGATGATATAATTGTTAGATTTTTACAATTATATCGTTACCTTGAAGGTATTAATGAATTGTCAAGATTAGGGGAGGACGATTATATATAAATTATCATTAGTGTCCCGATTTTAACGGGACACTAATGAATAAAATGATAAAATTAAAAGATGACTGGAGAGTGTTTAATCCAAAGAGTTACGATTGGTTTCCTACGTCATTTGAATGCAAAAATGACATATTTGAAGAAGAACATTACTTACTAGATAATTATGAAGAAGAATGTACAGACGAAGATGGCTGGGATGCTATGATGGATGGAAAATATGGGGATTACCCAGGTATAGAGTGGGCTCCTGAGGCATGGGGATTTAAAAATTTAAGTTTCCACAAGCCTTGTGGAAATAAAACAATTGCAGGTTACGAAGAAAATTCTTAATTTTGCAAGCAAAAATGAATATTAAAATACAAAATCAGGGCTATGAATAGCATGGAGAGACAATCGATGTGTTATATTATTAGCATTATATAAACTTAAATATAGATTATGATAGTACTAAACATTTTATTATATGTATTGATAGCATGTGGAATAATCACAGCAATAAGCGTTGTGATTGCCATAATAACGCTGTTTTCTCAATTCCGTAAAGGTGAAAAGGTAGAATGGGAAATGCTTGGTGGGGCGTTTTTTGTTGTCCCTATGGGTGGATTAATGGCGATGATGGAACTTGACAACTATTTGTCTGATGTTCGTAAAGCTGGGGGATTTTCTGAATATAAACGTAAGAAAAAAGAAAAAGAAGCAACAGAAAAACGTAAATGTGAAGAGGAAGAGCGAATTACTCTTGCATATAAAAATGGAGAGTTGAAACGTGAAGAGCTGCCACGTAAATTGGATGGAATTAAGGAATTTGAATTTAATAGGAATGTATTTAATGGTGATATAAAAGATTTTGTTTATGTTGAAAATGAATACAATGAGGTTCTAAATAATTTCTTTATGCGGCATGGGCATATTCATTTTAAGCATGGAACACGCGTATTATATCTGCCAAAACTTCTAAATGACATAAGACAAGAAGAAGTGATGAAATACTGTATTCCAAATCTAAATTCTAATATACAACTATCTCAAGCACCATCATTTTCGTTGTTTGATGATTTGGCATATCCCGAAGATGCGCAGAAAATGAATCATGGCATAATATGCATTGCTTATACTCAAATTAACCATGGGGCAAATGTTTTTATCGGGCATTATTTCCCAATAGAAGAGGGTGGTGATGAAAGCATCATGTTGCAAATGGAAGCAATTATAAAAGATTGGCTTACAGACAATATGTGTGGATTGTTCTATACAGATAAAAAAGAGCAATCTGAACAAGGTGTTTCTGATGATTTTGCTGATTCTGAGTTTTGGGAAACTATATATAATGATGAGGTTGCAATATTAATTGAGGAAGTGCGGGAACGTGTTGCGCGTCTTCATCAGTATGGTGTTTCTCAAAAACTTTTGTTGAAAATGCTTGATACATCCCCAAAACTAAGCCGTGTGATAATAACAAAAGATTACCGTATTATCTTGCCCGAATATGGAAATATAGAAATAAAAATGGAGCCTCTCAACAAAGCGGTGTACTTGTTGTTCCTGCGACATGAAAAAGGTATCATCTTCAAACATCTGTCGGACTACGAGCAGGAACTGCTTGAAATATATACAAAGCTGAAGCCAATGGGCATAAATGATAAGGTAAGAAAGAGCATTGGCGATATATGCAACCCATGCCTCAACTCAATCAATGAGAAATGTGCCAGAATAAGAGGTGCGTTCATATCTCAGTTTGATGAGTCTTTGGCAAAAAATTACTTTATAACGGGATATAGAGGGTATCCCAAAGGAATAAAACTTCCAAGAAAACTTGTTGTATGGGAAGAGTAAATAAGAAAAATAATTAAAACAAATGCTATCACAGCCCAAGCAATAGATT
>ENA-OYXU01000220-OYXU01000220.1-human-gut-metagenome-genome-assembly--contig:-NODE-220-length-23902-cov-5.209712_pt1 | contig 23902 bp, 14 predicted proteins | sample MGYA00243243_ERZ653435 | MGnify/ENA primary metagenome ERZ653435 (study PRJEB26926, sample SAMN06165113) | human gut metagenome | biome: ENVO:00009003; feature: ENVO:2100002; material: ENVO:00002003... | reverse complement strand
CGCTGTCATACTACTAAAGAAAATTTCACGGAAAAGAAAAGTTTAAATCATCTCAATTATGATTAGCTTCAGGATATTCTTGTGTCATCCTTTAAGCAGCATATCATAATTATCCATTCTCCATTTTCAATTATAATTTTTCCTTCACCATCTTCACGTCGGTTAGTTTCAGCTTCGCCGTCCTTGCGTCGATGTTGTCTCCCTTGCCCGTGTAAACGAAGGTGCTGCTGCTGATGGTGATGCCGTGAACGCAGTCCATGCCTTCTATTCCGCGGGCGGTGACGGCGTTTTTGGTGTTGCGGCATGTCACGCCCGATATGTGTATGTCGGTGAACTCGGGCACCTTTTCCAACTTCTTTTCAGCCGCGCCGCCGTCGGACTTTGCCCCGGCGGGACGGTCAAGATAGTCGCATTGGAATGTTACGGCATCGTGCACGATGTCTGCCATCACGATGTCGCTGATGTATATCTTCTCCGTTTTTCCGCCGCGGCCTATGGCGCTCTTGAAGCGCAGGCCGGTGTCGGTGCCCGAGAAGCGGCAGCGGCGCACCACGATGCGCTTCATTCCCGTCACGTCCTCGCTGCCTATGACGAAGCCGCCGTGGGCATGGTAAACGGTGTTGTTCTCTATCAGGATGTCTTCGCAGCCGTTCACGAGCGCGCCTTCCTTATAGTCGCCGCTCTTCATGCAGATTCCGTCGTCACCGGCATCCACAGTACAGTTTACGATGAGGGCCTGATGGCAGTCGCTCAGGTCGATGGCATCGCCGTTCTGGGCGTTCCACGGGCAGCGCACGGTAATGCCGTCGATGATGATGTTGCGGCTGTTGAAGGGGTGAACGTGAAATTTCGGGGCGTTTTGGAACGTCACTCCCGTCAGCATTACGTTCTCGCAGTGGTGTATGCGGAAGAGGTCGTTGCGCTTTTTCTCCTGCTTCTCGGGCGTGTCGGCTATGTCCTTATATCCCGACTTCATCTCCCACGGGTACCACAGTGAGCCGTTCTGCCGCTCCACACCGCCCGTTTCCTTGTATTGCCGCCACTCCACGTCGCTCACCTTGCTGCGCTTTACGGGGCGCCACTGCGAGCCGTTGCCGTCGATGATGCCCTCGCCGGTAATCATGATGTTCCTGCAGCGCACGGCACTTATGCACGCCTTCACGCGCGATGCCTTCGGGTCGGCGTCGGTGTAGAGCGACTTGTCGGGCGAGAAGTATATAATGGCGTTCTTCTCAACGTGCAGGTCGATGTTGCTCTTCAGCTCGATAGGTCCCGTCAGCCACACGCCCTGCGGCACCGTAACACGTCCTCCGCCCTGTGCCGACAGCTCGTCGATGGCGCGCTGCAGCGCTTCCGTGCATAGTGTAAGTCCGTCGCCCGCGGCCCCGAAAGCGGTTATGTTCACTTCCTTTTCAGGCACGCTCACGGGCGTTGCCTTGCGCAGTTCCACCGGCAGGTCGCTGTAATAGTGCGCGTAGTCGGATGCCATGGCGGCGTGTGCCGTGCATACGGTGAGCAGCACGGCTGTCAGTGTCTTTATAATTCCTTTCATATTGTTTATGTGATTTGTTTGTAAAACACTTTTTATCTCGTCAGCGAGAACTTCAAAGAGAAGCCGAAGTCCTGCGTCGTTGTGGGATAACTGTTGCTTGACAGCAGCGGTGTGTTGGTCTGACGGTCGTAGTATGCACTGAGTGTGAGCAGGCGCGAGAGGGTGTAGTCGGCCATGAACGACATCTTGAAGGCCGAGTTTCCGCTGCTGGCCGAGCTTGTCACGGTGGCTATGTCGCGCGTTATGGCGGCCTGTTTGCGGAACGATATGTCGAGGCGCAGGTTGAGATCGTGGTTAACACCGCGTCCCCGTGCTGTGGTGTTGGTCTGCTGCTTGTTGTTTGCCGCGTTTTTCGAGTTGCCGCGTTGCGACTTCCGTATCTTGCGCGACGTGCCGCTGCCGAACAGGTTGAAGTTGCTTATCTTGTAGCCCATGCCTATCACCCAGTCTTTGCTCAGCGATTCGTTGAGCTGTATGCTCGTCATGCTGAGGCTGAGCACGCGCGTTGTGCGGTACTCGAGCTTGCATGTGAGGTTGTTTTGCAGCGTGACGTCGAGGCCGAGCAGCGGCGAGAAGGCCTCGTTTATGCTCACCGTGCTCACGTTGTACATGCTGTTGGGGATGGGGTTGCCCGTGGTCACGTCGGTGATGAATCCCAGTCCGTTCATGTATTCCTGATATGTGCTGTACGAAGCATAGCTTCCCACGGCGAACACACTCTTGTAGGAGTGGTTCAGGTTGACGCTCTTGAAATGGTCGCGCAGCCACGGCAGCTTGCCCAGTCCGCTGTACTTCAGCGTCCAGTTGGGCATCATGCGCTTGAGGGTGGGGAAGATGTCGAGTGCCGAACCCGAGCCGGAGGTGTATGCGGAGAGGAACGCCGGGATGAGGACATCGGCGCTGTACTTGTTCACCGTGCCCAGTTCGGGGTTGTAGGCTGAGCCGCTCAGGTTGACACCATTGGCGTCGAACGTGCCCTGCGGGTAGCGTGTACCGGCATATTGCGCCTGCACGCGGCTGTGGAATCCGTCGATTGAGTTGCAGAACCGCGTGAACGACTTCGAGCTGTAGCCGTTGTTTGCATCGCCCATACCCTCGAGGGCGCTCTTCAGACTGATGGTTGTCATCGTGAACGAACCGCTGTGTGTGCCCGGCATTCCCGCGTACATATATTGTATGCTGCGCGCCTTGTTGACCGTGCGGCTTGCGTTGAGGTCAATCTTGAGGTCGCGCACGGGTTCGAGGGTGACGCGCACCTGCAGGTCTTCGCTTGCAGATGTGGTGGCGGGTGTGGCCACACTGTCGTTGCTGAGCAGCCAGTTGTTGTCGTAAGCCTTTTGCAGATAGCCGTCGCCGGTGAGCCCGAAGGCGAAGTCGAGGCCGGGCGACAGCACGCTGCCCGTGCGCTGTCCGAAGGCGTCGCCTATGTTGGGGATGAATCCCGGCAGTGTCATCGAGTACTGGTTGCGGTAGGTTATGCCTATGCTGCGCACCATCATGAGCAGGCGCGCCGCCGATTGCGCGGGCTTGTACCACCACTGGTTCTCGAGCGGTTCTTTCGGCGTGACGCTCAGTTTTATCTGTACCGTGTCGAGATTCTTTATCAGAATCTTGTTGGCGTCCACCACCTTGTACTTCAGGTTGTACGGCTTGCCGTCCTTGGTCTTCGCCGACACGATGATGCGCTTGCTCTTCTTGTTGTGTGCCACGGTGACGGTGGTGTCGGCCTTCAGCGTTATCTCGCGCTGGAAGGTGTTCTTGTTCTTGGGCAGTTCGCCCTGCTGCTTCTTGTCTTCCTTTGTGTCCTTGAGGTCTTTGCCGTCGCCGTCGTTGCCTTTGTCGTTCTTGGCAGTGGGCAGTTTGCGTGCGGCGTTGTTCTTCTTTATCTTGTTGTTGGATATCACCGGTTTCTTGTTGAAGCGCTCGTTGGCCTTCTTAAGGAAGGGAATGTGGTTGTAGAGCGTCTCAAGATTGAGCGTTGAGTTGATGTTGAGGTTGCGGTTGTTGGATATTGTGTTGCCGAGCGACGTGCCGTCGTCAAGTTCCGTGCCGCGTATCCACGAGTAGTTGGCCGTGTAGCTGGCGTCGGCGGTGAGCCAGTCGAATATGGGCAGCTTGTTGAGGGGCACCTGATACGACGCCGAGAACGACTGCTGGTAGTCGAGCGGGCGCCCGAGATTCTTGATGCTGTGCCATACCGAGTCTTTCCAGGCGTGGTAACGGTCGGGATAGAGGTCTTTGTTCACGGGCGTGTACGGTTCCTCTATCTCTGCGTGCGTGGCCGACTGGAAGTTCATGTGCAGATTTTTTGTGAAGTCCCAACGTATGGAGAAGTCGCGGTTCCACAGGAACTGCTCGCTGAATGTGAGCGGAAGACTGCTGCCGGCAGCAGTAGGATCCATGTCACGTTCCTGCAGTTCGTAGTAGTTGCGTATCATTTCGGTGTTGAAAGATATGTTCTGCGGCAGATAGTTTATGCCGATGGCCTTGGGGAAGTTGAGCCATTTGCTCTTGCCTTTCAGCTTCTTGAACGGTTCGAAAGTCTTGTACACCGGCGTGTAGCTGTAGTTGAGCGAGCCGCGCCACTGGTCTTCCTTCTCGTATACGGTGGTCTCGCCCGACGTGCGGCTGTGCGAATGGCTGTAGCTGAAGGAGAAGTTTGCGGGGTCGTAGGGCATGGGATGGCGCTTGGTCTTTATGCCCACGCGTACGTTAGACAGCGAGAAGTTGGTGTTGGTGGTCTTCGTTACGGCTATCGATTCTATGGAGTCACGCTCGTGAGAATCAACGGCCGACTCGAGCGCATCGTCCAGATTCATGTCCGTGTCGAGCGGGTTATACTTCGGGCGGGTCTCCTCCTTGGTCACCGAGTAGTATAAAGGTGCCGTCACCTTTGCCTTGTCCGGGAAGAATTTTCCCAGCTCGAGGTTTGCCGTAAAGCTGAAAGTCTTGTAGTCGTCGGTGGTGCGTTGTGCGAGTCCCTCCTCCAGTCCGCCGAACCCTTCGGTAATCATTTTGCCCGTAAGGTTCACCGTTCCGAAGTCGGACAGCTGCATGTTGAGCGCTCCCGAGGCCGCCCATCCGCCCTTGTTGTTGAACTCGAGCAGTCGCAACTCGTTCACCCACACCTCTCCCGACTTTGGTGTGGCCGATATGTTGCGCACACCTATCATCATCGTCTTCACCTCGCCGAGCGACGGGTTGCCCATGATGCTCACCTTGTTGTTGGGCTTGGCCTCGTCGTATACGGAGAACACGGTGGTGTACGACGCTCCGCCGGTGGCTCTCGCCTTGTTGCGCGCCTTCTTCAGGGCGGTGAAAATGCTCAGGTCAATGTCGAGCATGTTCTCCTCGGGCCACACAGCCCGGCAGTCTGTGGGCGAGAACTTGTCGTACTGGCGCTCGGGTGTGAGCTTCAAAGGTATCTCATATTCGTAGTAGTTGTTCTTGTAGTCGCTGCCCAACCGCACGAAAACGGCCAGCTGGTCGTTCTGCAGATTGGTGGTGTTCTGCAGCATGGCGTTGGCGTGAACGAACATTTGCAGACGCCTGTACTGCCGCAGGTCGAGCGTGGTTGTCTTGTAAACGGCCTTCGCCTCGTCCTTCGACAGGTTCTTGACGGTCATGTTCATGGCCTGCTCGTTACTCTCCACGAGCTGCGGCTGCGACGGGTCGGTGACGCGGCTGATGCCCGGCGGCAGCACGTAGTTGACGGGTTGCTTGTCGTTGTTCTCCTCTATGTTCACCGCGCTCACCTCCATGGTGCCGCTGCCGCCCGCCGCTCCCTGTCCGAGGTTCTGCTCGTACATGCGCCATTCGCCGCGCACCAGGTCGAGACTGCCGAAGCGCAGGATGACGGGACGCTGGAAGCCGGTGAGGAACATGCGCATGAAGCGTATCGACGAGAAGTCGCTTATGGAGCCTATGCGCTCCTTGTCGGCGGCGTTTATGGGTATGCGGAACTTGTACCAGTTGACGGTTTCCTTCTCTCCGTTGCGCAGTGGGGCCGTGTATGTGCGCTTGTCGGTGATGTAGTTGCTGCCTATGTTGTTCTCGTTGATGTCTTCGGGGCGTATGCTCACGCGGTACTGGTAGTAGCGCTCGTACTCGTTGAGGGTGTAGTCCTGGTTGATGTCCTCCACGTCGGGCGTGGTCTTGTACGACGTGTCGTAGCTTTCGCTGTTGCCGTCGTTGTCGGGCGAGTTTCCCTGCGGGTTGTTTATGCGCTTGTAGCGTTCGAGTATCGAAGCCTGACGGCGGTCGAGTTCAGAGCCGCGGAAGTACTGGTAGTCGTCGTTGGCGGGGTCGGCCTGCCATGCGGCGCGTATGCTGTCGTTGGTTATTGACTGCACGAAGCTGTTGAATCCGGCGTACGGTTCGAAGGCTCGCTCCTCGTCGTCGTTGAGTCCGTTGAGTCCCACATCCTGCTTGGCGCGCGCTCCCGATGTTGTGGCAAAGGCGTAGGTCTGCGTGGCCTGCACCGGAATCTTGCCCCACTGCGTGGTGGTGAAGCTCTCGCTGCCGTCCACCGGCATGCCGCTTTCGTAGAATTTCTTTCCGTCGCGCAGCACATCCTCGCTCACCTCGCCGAGGTTGATGTAGAGGTCGCCGCCGTATGCCGAGGCGTCGCCGTTCTGGCGCGAGTATATGAAGGGGTCGAGCATCCAGAATTCTATGTACTCTATGTTGGCCGTCTCGAAGTCGTTGGTGTCCAGTTTGCGCATCATGCCGCCCCACTTTGCCGCGGGGTTCTGCACGGAGCCGTCGGGGTTGATGGCGGTGGAGAAGTTGTAGGGGCCGCGTTCGTTGGGGTAGTACGCCAGATTGAGTATCGGCAGCGTGGCCGTGGCGCCGTTGTACGTGCTTTGGTCGCGGTTGGGATAAAGCTCGCTGATGTACACCTCGCGCACGTAATGGTTCGAAAGCTGGTTCAAGTCGCTCTTGATGTGCCCCGGAGTTAGCGAGCTGCTCTTGTACGTGAACAGCGGGTCGATGGTGTACCACGCGAGCAGCGAGCGGTTGAAACCGCTTGACAGCCCTTCCTTGTCGGACGATTCGGGGAACATCGACGGCACGCTCGACAGCACCCACGACTTGGGGTCGGACACGCTTATGCCGTTCTTCGTGTTCTCGAAGTCGTCGATGTACGACGCGTCATCCTGCGTTCCGCCGGCCTGTCCGGCTATGAGCTGTGCAAATTCGCCCGTCATCGTTATCTGCGACGGCTGCGTGCAGTGAAGGAAAGGTATCTTGTCGAGAAGGTTTGTGAGCCACTGGCTCTCCTTCTTCCAGTTCATGTTGAGTCCCCAGAGGAAGTTGTTGAGCGGTTCGGAACCCATGGCCACCTTCGAGGTGAGCGTCTGTTCGCGCAGATGCTGGAACGTTCCGCCCATCTGGAAGTTCTTCGAGAAGTCGTATTCCCAGTTGAGTCCGAGCATCGTCTTGCGCATCATGCCGAAGTCGGTGTCGCTCTCCAGGCTCACGTTCACCGACGTTCCGGCGTCGATGATGCTTTGGTTGAGGATGGTTACCTCGCCCGCAGAGTAGTCTACGCTGTAGTCGGAGCCCTCGCTGAGCACCACTCCGCCCGCCGTCACCACCACCGAGCCTTGCGGAACGTTGTATGCTCCGAGCGATATGACGTTGGCCGACGTGCCCTTGTATTGTCCCGTCAGTATGTACTTGTCCTTTTCGGCCACCTGTTTGGCCGCCGTCTTGGTGGTGTCGTACAGTTCGGTGAAGGCGTATTTGTCAGCCGCGGCCTCCGGAACGCCCGCGGTGACGAGATAATTTCTGAGATACGAGCCGAAAGGTTCGGCGGCGGGGAAGAACACGCGGCCGTTGCTGACGGTGTATCCCTCGACGAAGTCGAAATAGCCGTTGGGGTTCACCTTATTGTTATTGTCCAGACGGTCGGCGCCCAGCACGCGTATTATCGGGCGGTCCTTCACCTGCTGTTCGGGCAGATAGGTCAGGTAGACGCCCGTTGTGTCGTTCTGATACTTCACGTCGAGGCGGAACTTGGTCTTCTCCACCGTCGAAGCCAGATAGTATACGTTCTTCATCATCAGCCGCCAGTTGGCCATCTGCGGGCTGTTGTTGGTGTTCTTCAGTGCCTTTACGAAGAGAGCCTCGTCGGTGTTGGTGTTGTCCGAGGCAAATTCTCCCACCTGATAGGTCTGTCCGTTGAGGGTATACTCGAACGCCACGGCCAGAACCTGGTCAGACTGCAGCGTGGTTTTGAGCGATATATAGCCGAGAGCCGTGTTCACAGTGTATTCCGACGATGTGAGCAGGCGCGCGCTCTGCAGCTTCTCATAGTCGACGGCACCGGTGAATCCGCCTATAGCGTCGAGCACGGTGCTCGTCTGGTCGATGTTGCGCGCGGCGGCATACTCGTGCGTCATGGCGTTGTATTCGCGGTTGGCGCCGTTGCTCGGTGCCACGTCGCCGCCCCCGCCCCACAGCGGGTTGGCCGTGTTGCGCCCCTCGCCGAGGTCGGCCAGGGCTATGATGTTGCGCGTGTTGCTTGTCGTACCGGTCTTGTTGGTCACCCAAACCTCCACGCGCGTTATCTTCACTCCCGTCATTATGTTGGGCAGCGAGGCCATGCCGCGGTCGTAGCGCTCGCGGAAGTAGTGGGCCAGGAAGAAGTGGCGGTTCTCCTCATAGTCGGCCACGTCAATCTCGAACGGCGTAAGCTGTGTGCCGCCCTTCGACGAAACGCTTTTCGATGTGGAGTTCTTCTGCGAGATGACCGTCTGCAGTTTCAGCTTGCCGAACTGCATGTCGGTGCGCACACCGAACAGCGACGAGGCGCCCTGGATGAGCGACGAGTTGGACGGGAAGGTCACGTTGCCGGCCTCCACCAGCTTTATTATCTCGTCTTCCTTGCCTTCGTAGGTCAGCTTGAGGTTCTTCGTGTCGAAGTCGAACGTGGCGTCGGTGTTGTAGTTTAGGTTCATGTTCACCTTGTCGCCCACCTTTCCGTTCAGGCTCAGGTTTATTTTCTCGTCGAAATCGAACGCCGTTGTCTTCCGGTTGCGTATGGGAAGCGACGGGTTGTCTATGTTGTTGAGCGTGGCGCCAATCTTCAGTTCGGCCGTTCCCTGCGTCTTTATGCGCACTCCTCCGGGGCCGAATATCTTCTCGGCGGGGCCGAGGTCGAAGTGCATGTCGGTGAAGTCGAACTTGTTTTTGCCCTGTGCGGCCACGTTCTCCGCGTCTTTCCGGCGGAAGAACTCGCGCATGGCGCGGCGCTCGCTCCACCGGCGGTACTCTGCGGGAGTCATCATCACCGGCGTGTTGAGGTAGGAGTCGCCTATCTTCGAGCCCACGAAATAAACGTTGAGCGAGTCGTCGTAGACTGCCTCCTGCCTGATGTTCTCCGGCATCTTGAGGTCGATGGCCGCCGAGTCGAGGTCTTCGGTGAGCACGGGTGCCGTCTTCTTTATCCTCCACCGCGGGTGAAGTAGCGAGTCGGGTATGGTCTCGTCCTCCACGGTGAGCTTGGGCTGGGCCTTCGGCACTGGCTTGCGTGCCGTGCGGGTCTTGTCATCCTGCGCCATGGCAAGGGTGAGCCCGCCAAGTATTGCTACGACGGGAATGGCGAGCAGGGGCTTGCTCCGGCCCGCGCCCGACAGGAAAGACACAAGGCGGGAGCCGGCGGACGTGCCCGTGGCATGCCCGTCTGCTCCCGTCTTGCACATATTATATATATGTCTTATCCAGTCTTTCATTCGCGTATAGTCTTTATTCCTGTCCGTGGTTTTGCGCCCCGCGTCTGCTGGCGCCCGTCTCCGGCGGCTTACTTTATCATCTTCAGCGCCATCTTCACCACCGTCTCCACCGGCGCGTCGGGGTGCTCCTGCAATATCTGCACCACCACCTTCTGCGTGGGGGCGGGCGAGAATCCGAGCATGGTGAGCGCGCTCACGGCCTCGTCCTTCACCTCGTTGTTGACGGGGGCCTGTATGGTTCCGCCGGCGGGTATCTCCTCGGCTATGCCCAAAGCCACTATCTTGTCGCGCAGGTCGACGATGATGCGCTGCGCCGTTTTCAGGCCGATGCCCTTTATTGTCTTCATCATCCGCTCGTTGCCGGTGGATATGCAGTTGCACAGTTCGGCGGGACTCATTGACGAGAGCACCATGCGCGCCGTGTTGGCGCCCACGCCCGACACGCTTATTAGCAGCACGAAGAGCTCGCGTTCCTTCTTTTCGGCAAAGCCGTAGAGCACGTGTGCGTCTTCGCGTATGGCCTCGTAGACATACAGGCGCACGTCTCTGCGGCCCTGTATGGCGGTGTAGGTGTTGAGCGAAATGTTAAGTCCGTAACCCACTCCCCCTGTCTCGACGGTGGCCAAGGCGGGTGTCAGTTCGGTGAGTTCACCTCTTATGTATTCTATCATTCTATGTTGTTTTCGTATATATACATATCAATTAACGCCGAAAACATTCAATTATTGTATGCGCGGTGAATAAGTGTTCGATTTATCCGCGTTTTCAATGGCAGAGGCTCGTTTTCTTTGCGGTCTCGCCGCGTTCTCGTTGAACGGTGATGCCTTGCGTCTTGTTTTTGATGCAGTAACGATGAACAATCGCAACAAACTGCTTCTGATGCGCGGGATATTCTGAAATGCGGGGCCGGAGGACGGAAATATCGCAGTATTCCGTGTGCAATCGTAACCGTATGGCTTATAGTTGATTATGCCGCCATGGGGCGTATTGTGCAGCTGTCGGTGCGGGATGATTCTGCAAAACGGCCCGTATCGCAATGCGAAACGGCCTGTTTGGGAGTGCGATACGGCCCATATAGCAATGAGAAACGGCCTCTTTGGACGTGCGGAAAGGCCGTTTGGGGTGGCAAAATGGGGCAAAACGTGAGAAAACGGGCGCAAGAACGGGGTGCGGAGGTGCTTTCGCTGCCTTTCCGTTGCAGTGCGGATATCTCTTTCGGTCTGTCCGTCATGCGTAAATATTGCATAGTTTTGTTTACAAAACATGGATCATCCGACATTTGGAGTGGCATGTTACATACCAAGTATCGGGCTGAAAGCCCAACAAGCTCATAGCCCGGGGCAGAGCGAAGCGACACCCCGGGTTTTGATATACCGCATACCACCGCGCCTTTGCGTATAAACAAAACCTCTGTACAAAACATGCGTCCTACTTATCACTCCAAATATCGGATGAACCAAAAGAATCAGATGACACTCAAAAAAAACGTTTTGCAAGCAAGTGGCGGCGGCGGGACAAACGTATTATATTTAGTAATGAATAATAAAACAACTAACACTAACTTCATTATAATGGAACATTTTAACAGATTAAGAAAAGCCAGCTTGATCATGATAGCCATCATGACCGGACTTACGGCAACGGCGCAGACCGCCGGTCTTAAACTGCATTACACATTCGACAGCGTCAACGGGACACAAGTCACCGACGCATCGGGTAATGCTTCGGACGCCACACTGAGAAACGAAGCCAAGGTATTCAAGATGGGAAAATACCATGCGCTCGACCTCGGCAACGGCACCGGCTATCTCGACATGGGCCGGTCTGCCGGCGAAATAGTCAGCTCGCTCACCGACTTCAGTGTGTCGGCATACTACTACGTCTCCACGGAAGCATCTCTGGACGGTGCCGGACGTTTCCTATGGGCCTTCTCCGCGCTGCAGGCCAACACGCAGACCGACGGCCCGTACATGGCCTACCGCCTCAACGCGCAGCGCTTTGCCACATCCACCGGCGGCTGGGGCAGCGAAGTTGGTATGGAGAAAGGCACCCAGGCAGAGAAGGGAAAATGGTCGCACGTGCTGTACAGACAGACCGGCGACACGGGCGAACTGTACATAGACAGCAAGCTCGTGCAGAAAGTGACGGGCATGCCCGTGCTCAACACGACGTTCACGTCGGCTCCGGCATACTGCTGGATAGGCCGCGCACCGTTCAGTGCCGACAGCTATCTTACGGGAACTTTCGTCACCGACTTTCGCGTTTACGACGCGGCTGTGTCTGATGACGAACTGAAGGAACTGGCGTCGCTCACCGCCGACCTGGAGCATGAATACAAATACGGCGACCCGGCCGACTTCGCCGAGCTGTCAAAACTCGTCAAGGAGTGCGAAGAGTTCATAGCCGGCGCCGGCGGCAACTATCTCCAGAATGCACTCGACGAGCTGCAGGACGAGATAACGATATGCAAGTCGCTGATAGCCGCCGCAGCCGTATCACAGATAATTGCCGACGAACACATGACAGTGCTGCAGGCCGCATACGACAACGCCAAGGCAACGGAGGGCGTGAAACTGGGCGAAGCCACATCATTCAACGCCGAGGGACACGGATTCGTTCATCCCGGAGGACTGCACACACAGGCCGACTTCGACCGCGTGAAGAAGATGCTGGCCGACGGCGACCCCACCATCACCGCCGCCATGAACGTGCTGCGGAGCAACGGATACGCACAGGCCGATGTGGCCACGTGGCCCGTGGAGACCATCATACGCGGAGGCGGCAGCGGACAGAACTACATGAACGCATGCCGCGGTGCCGCCATGGCCTACCAGAACGCGCTGCGCTGGAAGATAGACGGCACTAAAGGCAATGCCGACGCCGCCGTGCGCGTGCTCATGGCCTGGGCCAGGGGAAACAAGTATGTGAGCGGCGACACCAACATGTCGCTGGCTGCCGGACTTACCGGATATCAGTTTGCACAGGCTGCCGAGCTGATGCGCGACTACGAGGGCTGGAGCACCGAAGAGTTTGCCGAGTTCAAGCAATACATGCTCAAGACGTGGTACCCCGTGGCATGCGACTTCCTAAGACGCCGCCACGACACGTGGGCCAACTGGGCCAACTCAAACAAGGGGCAGCGCCCCGGACACTACTGGTCAAACTGGGGACTGTGCAATGCGCTCTGCCTGATGAACATCGGAATACTGTGCGACGACGTGCACATATACAATCAGGGTGTGTCGTTCTACAAGTACGACCACGTGGGAACGTTCGTTGAAGACCGTACCGGCCAGAGCGTTATACTCAACGACGGGTGCAACGAGTTTATAGGAAACCTCGTGCCGGTTGTGCATCCTGACGAGCGCGGACCGTTCGGCTACCTCGGACAGATGCAGGAGTCGGGCCGCGACCAGGGTCATGCACTCATGGCAGCCGGTCTGGCAGTGGACATCTGCAAGGTGGCATACAATCAGGGTGACGACCTCTACGCATATATGGACGACCGTCTTGCCGCCGGACTCGAATTTACAGCGGCACTGAACTACTGCGGGGTGGCCGGCAGCAGCCTGCCATGGACCGGCTACAACTACGCCGACTGCCGCGGATGGATGGGTGCCGGATGGCAGCAGGACGGACCCAACGAGGGCGGACTGGGAGGCTGGCGCCCGTATTGGGACCGCGTGGTAGGATATTATGAAGGCGTACGCGGCGTGAAAATGCAATATTCGGGCAAGGCCGCAGAGACAGTGAGGGGCGAGGCCGGAACGGATGCCGGAGGCGGCAACTACGGGGAGACATCGGGAGGATTCGACCACCTGGGCTTCACCACGCTGATGGACTACCGTCCGGCCACCACGGCCGACAAGGCTCCAGTGATACTGTCTGGCAAGATGATATACAACGGCGAGACGCTCGAGCAGACCAATCTCGGAGGACTGAAGTACAACTTTGAGGTGGTAAAGACAAAGGCTATACCCGCCGGAGGCACGGTGACACTGATACCGGTACTGCCCGAAGGCGTTGCGGACAACGGTTCGTGGAAGTGGGACACCGGCGAGACTACGAAAGAAATCACCGTCACGACCGACCGCAGCCACATCTACCGCGTACACTACACGGCCGACAACGGCACGGAGTCGGCACAGTCGTTCTCCATCGCCGTTGCCGGCGACAGCAACCCCGACGTTCTCTATCCGGAAATCACTGTCGACGGGACAATCTATCAGGATACGGTGATGACCGTACTCTGCGGCTCTAACGTAATACTCTACGCCGGCAACACCACGGGATGGAGCGACGAGTACCTGTGGAGCAACGGCAAAAAAGGCAACCTTATCGTCATACCCAACATCACGTCCGACCGCACTTACACCGTACAGTACACCAACCAGGGCGGAAGCGTGTCGATGAAGAGCTTCCACCTCAACATCATCAACGGCATACAGAGCATCGTTGTTGACGGAAGAATGTACAAGAACCAGAACAAGGTAATCGTAAACCAGGGGCAGAACGTACAACTGTCCATCATAATGCCCGAGATACTGAGCGACGGAGAGTGGAAATGGAGCGACGGTTCGACAGGCCCGGACATAACCATCGACAACATACAGACATCGGGCACATACACCGTTGAGTACACACTGAAGACCGGAGAGAAGCTCAACTTCGACTACGAAATACTCGTGACAGAAAGCGAAGACCGCCTGCTGGATGTGGCAGACTACTTCATCATCGACCGCGCCTCGGGCAGATACCTGACCAACACGGGCGGTGTGGGCACATCACCCGTACTGGCAGAGAAGGACGAGACCGCTCCGCTGAAGCAGATATGGAACATCACACGCTCAACATCGGCCCGCTATGACATACTGTCACGCCTCGACGGCACCGGCATAGACAAGAGCGGCGTGCTCAGAAGCAGGACATTCAAGGTATACCGCCTGCAGGGTGCCGCCGGAACAATGTTCTTCGCCATACACAACTCCGGCACGAGCGGAAACATCTACTGGACGATAGACAAAGACGGAAACATCGTTTACGAGGGTGCCGCCACGCTTACGGGCTTCCCGTTCGAGCTGGTCAAGACCACCTACTATGCCGACGGAGTGGACGGAGTGAAGGAAGACGGCGGGGCCAAAGTGGCCGGAGTGACCTATTACGATGCCAACGGCACACGTGTGGCACAACCCCGCAAGGGCGTGAACATACGCAAACGCCAAATGACCGACGGTACTGTCGTTACTGAGAAGATTATTGTCAGGTAACACAATGCCTGCATCGTGAAAGCGGCAGTATCAAAAGCCGATACAACAGTGTAGGGACATATTCTTGTATTTGTCCGTCAAATATGTTACGGACGGACAAATACAAGAATATGTCCCTACTATATATAAACCTGATTCCGATACGCCTTCTTCTTCAAAAGAAGACAATCATATATCCGTCATACCGGCAAGTGGAACTGGTAAGAACGGTCGAAAACCTCCTTCACCGTGTTTATCTCGAGGAAAGTGGTGCTGCCGCCGGCGGCAAAGCTTCCGCTCAGATAGGCTATCTTGTCCTCCATCTTGAGGTACCCCTTCTGCCGCAACATACGCAGGGCTGCAATGAACTGCTCCTGACGGCCCACCTGATCGTGCTGGGCTACCGATATGACTCCATAGCTCAGGGCAAGCCACCGCTGCACTTTCTCCTTATAACACACCGCCAACACAGGGTTGGGACCGCGGAAAGCGGCCAGATGGCGGGCCGTACGCCCGGTCTTGCTGTCGGTGATGATGCCCTTTACACCCAAACGCTCGGTAGCCTCAATGGCGTTGTGGGCGAGAAACTCCGTGATGTCGCAGTTGTCGGACATGGATATCACCAGGTCGTTGTCCTTCTGACGGTCTTTCTCCGCCTGCTCGGCAATCTGCGCCATCGTTCTGACAGCCTCCACGGGATAGCGCCCACTGGCCGTCTCACCGCTCAGCATGAGGGCGTCGGTACTGTAGTATATGGCGTTGGCAATGTCGGTTACCTCCGCACGCGTGGGCCGCGGGTTATTTATCATCGTGTGAAGCATTTGCGTGGCCACTATCACCGGCTTCTTGGCACGCACGCACTTGCGTATTATGTTGCGCTGGATGCCGGGTATACGCTCTATCGGCACCTCTATACCAAGGTCGCCGCGGGCAATCATGATGCCGTATGATGCGGCGATGATTTCGTCAATATTGTCTACGCCCTCCTGGTTTTCTATCTTCGATATTATCTTGATGTCGCTGCCACATTCGTCAAGAATGTCCTGCACGGCCTTCACGTCGGCCGCACTTCTAACAAACGAATGGGCTATGAAGTCTATGTCCTCCTCAACGGCAAGGTGTATGTTGCGTACGTCCTTCTCGGTGAGTGAAGGCAGCTCGATGTGCACCCCGGGAACATTTACACTCTTGTGCGCCCCGAGAACACCGTCGTTCTGTACCTGGGCTATCACTGCCGGCCCGTTGATGCCTATCACTTTCATGTCGAGGGCGCCGTCATCGAAGAGAATGTGGCAGCCCTCATGCACATCGCTGGCGAAGTTAACGTATGACAGGTTCACGATGTCGTGCTCGGTGTCCATCTCCGGACGGCCGAATATCTTAACCACGTCACCTGTCTTATACTCTATAGGTGCCTCGCATCCCGTTGTGCGTATCTCAGGCCCCTTGGTGTCTATCAATATGCCGATATGATTGGACACAGCCCTCGTATTACGTATAATCTCACGCAGTCCGTCGGGCGTGGCATGTGCGGTGTTCATACGCACCACGTTCATACCGGCGTTGAAAAGCTGTTTGATAAAGTCCACATCACACCGTCTGTCGCTGACAGAGGCCACAATCTTCGTCTGTTTCATCTAATAATCGTTAGTTTGACAAATATAAAACGGTGCAAAGTTACTAAAAATACGCGTAACAATAATATATCTGGCAGCAATAATTCGGGAGTTGATTTCAGGAGTTAAGGAGTTAAAGGGAGTTAAGGAGTTAAGGAGTTAAGGAGTTAAGCCAATAGCATTATGAGCAGAACTTGTTGTATGGGCATTTGGCTTAACTCCCTAACTCCCTTTAACTCCTTAACTCCTGAAAAAAACTCCTTAACCCCTGTTCCAATATATTGACAATAACTGAATAATTGCTACATGAACGGACATTCTCTTTCCCATAAATATAATAATGTCTATAAAGCGGAAACGCCAGCAAGGCCGCGCTGTACCGCCCCATAATACGCATTTTTATAAAAAATATCCCAAATAATTTTCATTTAACGCTGAAAATCAGTATATTTGCACTCCGAAATATTGAACAAAAACATTTTTTATAACAATACATATACACGAAAGAGATGACAAAAGCAGATATTATTAACAAGATCGTTGCTGATACCGGTCTGGCTAAAAGAGATGTTGCAGCCACAGTCGAAGCTTTCATGGAGGAGATAAGAAACAGTCTCGCCACAAACAAGGAAGACGTATTCCTGCGCGGGTTCGGAAGTTTCATCGTAAAACATCGTGCGCAGAAGACCGCACGTAACATATCAAAGAACACCACAATCGTCATTGATGCACATGATTATCCCGGATTCAAGCCTGCAAAGAGCTTCATTGCCAAGATGAAATAATCAACATAAATCATATAACATCTAATTAAAATCTTCAAGTATGCCAAACGGAAAGAAAAAGAAGGGCCACAAGATGGCTACTCACAAGCGTAAAAAGAGATTAAGAAAGAACAGACACAAGAGCAAGTAAGCAATTACACAGCTCTATAAAACGTCTGTTAATTCGGAAAAAATGAGAGGAGTGTGTCAGATAAGTCCATGCGGACTTCGGCACACCCTTTCTGTTTAACAGAACACTAATCAAACGAGAAAACAACAGAATTGTAAAGAATGACAAGCGAAGTTATTATCGACGGCCGGCCGAAAGAGATATCCATAGCCCTGCTTGAAGACAAAAGCCTTGTGGAATATCAGAGCGAACCGCGCTCTGCATCATTCTCCGTGGGCAACATCTACATAGCAAAGGTGAGGAAGCTCATGCCCGGACTGAACGCATGTTTCGTTGATGTAGGATTCGAGAAAGACGCTTTCTTGCATTATCTGGATTTAGGTTCTCAATTCAACTCTTACGAGAAGTATCTCAAACAGGTACAAAGCGACAAAAAGAAACTTTATCCGATATCGAAGGCATCGCGCCTGCCCGACCTGAAAAAGGACGGAAGCGTACAGACAACGCTAAAGGTGGGACAGGAAGTGATGGTGCAGATTGTAAAGGAACCGATATCCACCAAGGGGCCGCGACTGACGTGTGAGCTAAGTTTCGCAGGCCGGTATCTGGTGCTGATACCGTTCAACGATAAGGTTTCCGTCTCTTCAAAAGTAAAAAAGAGCGAGGAAAGGGCAAGACTGAAGCAGCTCATACAGAGCATCAAGCCCAAGAACTTCGGAGTGATTGTGCGCACATCCGCAGAAGGAAAGCGCGTGGCCGAACTGGACACCGAGCTGAAGGTGCTGCTGAAGCGTTGGGAGGACGCTATCACAAAAGTGCAGAAAACCACCGAGCGGCCACAAGTGATATTCGAAGAAACGGGCAGAGCCGTTGCACTGCTGCGCGACCTGTTCAACCCCACCTACGACGGTATCTACGTGAACGACGAAGAGATTTTCGGACAAGTGAAGGACTATGTGAAACTCATCGCCCCGGAAAAGGCGGACATAGTGAAGCGGTATACGGGACAGGTTCCCATCTTCGACAACTTCAACGTCACGAAACAGATAAAGTCGGGCTTCGGAAAAACGGTGAACTACAAGCGCGGTGCTTATCTCATTATAGAGCACACCGAAGCCCTTCACGTGGTGGATGTGAACAGCGGAAACCGTACCCGCTCTGAAAACGGCCAGGAGGCCAACGCACTGGAGGTGAATCTGGGAGCTGCCGACGAACTGGCACGCCAGCTCCGTCTGCGCGATATGGGAGGAATAATCGTGGTGGACTTCATCGACATGAATCTGGCCGAAGACCGTCAGCTGCTTTACGAGCGCATGTGCAAGAACATGCAGAAAGACCGTGCAAGACATAACATCCTGCCGCTAAGCAAATTCGGACTGATGCAGATTACGCGCCAGCGTGTTCGTCCGGCCATGGATGTGAACGTGGAAGAGACCTGTCCGACATGTTTCGGACGTGGAAAGATTAAGTCGAGCATACTGTTTACAGACCAACTTGAGAGTAAAATTGACCGCCTGGTAAACAAGATAGGCATCAAGAAGTTCTATCTGCATGTACATCCATACGTTGCCGCCTACATCAATCAGGGCTTTGTGTCGCTGAAACGCAAGTGGCAGATAAAGTACGGATGGGGAGTCAATGTCGTTCCATCGCAGAAAATGGCTTTCCTGCAATATGAGATTTACGACAAGGACGGACAATTCATCGACATGAAAGAGGAGATTGAAACCAAATGACGGAAGCGGAATTTTCTGCAAACAGAATGTTTCCGAAGAATGGTTAGCCGCAACACGGCATAACCGTCTCTGCAGAAAAAGAGCCGCATCATGGCCAACGGGGTTATGATACGGCTCTTTTCTGTATATCAAAACAAGAATGTTTGATTGTCATCATTCATAAATAACAGCATTAATCATCTTTTACGATATGGAGAATCCGTTGTCCACCTTCCACCTGTAAGTTGACCATTGCTGTATTTAAACGTCATTTCCTGTGGTGATGTACCATCACTGGAATGAACTATTGTTCCATTACATTTCACATTACCTCCACTATAAGTATATGTAAAAGTATAAATTGCCCGAGTATAATTTACATTATCCCATTCATAATCAAGCTGTCCAGTATTGTCACTGTTAAAAGTAAGATAAATCCGAGCCTTTCCATTCGCTACTGTAGCATACCATGTTCCAACTATTTCGGAAGTGTTACCGCTATTATCATCATCGTCATCGCTGCATGCCGAAAATGTCACACATGTCATAATGGCCACGAACATCATGGCAATAAATCTAAATTTCTTCATTGTTTTTTTTCTAATCTTTTGTTTGTTATTAATTGAGGTTTATACAACTTAGTCCGAGTCGGATGGAGACAATAAAAAAGACGCGGACTAATCACTTCGTCTACGCTATCATGGTATCGCCAAACACCTAGCAATCATATACGAGTAAAAGCCCACGCCATAGGCGTGAGCATCAACTTTTACTCTTGATTGCTTTCTTCAATTTGGCGATTTCTGATAGCAAGAATAAAGCTAACGCTTTTTTATCTTATGTCTTTAATACTTATGTTACATAGGCATACTTTTTAATTCGGCACAAAAATACACAAAAAAATCATAGCAAGCAAATCTCAGACAAGAAAAAAAACGAAAAAGATGGGACAACAGATAATACACGGTGTCTTCATCTTACTTTAAAAGATATATTGATGAAAACTTACCATAACAACATAATCATTATAATTGGGAAACAAGTAGTTTCAAAATTCGAATATCATAAGTAGTGATATATCTTATATTTTCACTGTTTGGCACCCTTGCCAAACAATTCCGAATGTGAACCCAAACGTACCAAATCTATTTAATTGGTAACCTGATCAATCCAAATCAAAAGGAAATCACCCTGAATATGACATTCCATACATCCTACATAGTCGTTTGTGAGCATGTGCGGTCTGTAAATTTGGGGTATTGGTTCTTCATTTTCCAATAGGTGAAGAACTTTAAACAGTTCAGCCACTTTCTTAGGATTGTTGCGGATTCGCTTTAAATCCTTCTTGTATTGGGTTGAAGGACGTAACTTCTTCATAATCCAACCGAATCAAACATTGCTTCAATAGATGAAGTGTCTACGGGAGGCACATCACGCAATTTGCCACTCCTTGCTTCTTCAATAGCGGCTTTAGTCACCTCATTAGGTTCATTATACACTACATCAAGCAACACACATTCAACCAAATTGTTGAGACTTCGCCGCTCACGTTTGGCCATATCCTTCAGACGCTCTATCAAATCGGTGCTTAAACAAAACGTCGTAGTCTTCTTTTGAATTGATGTCTCCATAACCGTTATAATTTTTATTTGCAAAGATAAAGCAAATATGCAACACAAACAAATATTCTAACGATAAAATGATATTCAATACTCAAACAATATGAATATGTATTAACGCCCGCCATACTTAAAAATAATAAATAAAGCAAAAACAGTTCCACATAATTATGCCGGTTGAAATAAAAACACTATCTTTGCTCCTGCAAAGATGAGAAGACTATCGGCCATAATATGCAGCATGTTGTTGTGCGTTTCGGTTGGCGCACAGACAAACAGGGAAGTTCCGGCAGGCACAAACGCCGGAACGGCGGATGACGTTTACCTACAGAACAATAACGCATACACTGGCGACAGGAATGGCATCTTTACCGGAGACGAAGTAACGGTGAAGCCCCTGACGGCAGAAGATACGGTTGCGGCAACGGCCGCTCCCCTGTCTCTCCCGCCGCTCAACCGCTACGGCGGGATGCGGCTTTGCTCCTGCCCCACCGACTTTTTCGGACTTTACGACTGGGACCTGCACAAGGGACTGAACGTAAACCTCGGCCTGTCGGTGTTTGCCACATTCGGCAAACACGCACCAAAAGGTGCCGGATTCAGCCAAAACATAGCAGCCATGTACGCCGTACCGCTCACCGGGAGACTGTCGCTTGCCGTTGGAGGCTACTTCAACAACATCAGCTGGACAGGCCACATATACCGCGACGCGGGCTTCAACGCCATGTTGGGATACAGATTCAACGAGCGTTGGGAGGCCTACCTGTACGGCCAAAAGTCGATGACAAACAACCGAATCCCCATGCCGCTGTACGACATGGGTGACATGGGCGACCGCATAGGTGCCGCCGTACGTTACAATGTAAGTCCGAGTTTCAGCATACAGATGTCAGTATCGAGAAGCGAAGACCGCGGGCCTTACCTCTCGGACTTCATGCGTGACGTTATGTGCCGATAAATCTCCGGCACCGCGGCCACATCACTGAATCACCTTGAAACGTATGCGGAACGAACGGGTCTGCTCGTCCCAGTTTGTGCCGAGCATCTCGAAACGTCCTATCTGCGCCGTAGAACGCACATGCCTGCCTATACACGGGCAGACATCATAGTCGCCGATGCGCACCAGGCGTATTGTCTCCGAAGCATCTTCCGGCAACTTGTCAAGCGAGACACCCTCGAAACGCCCTCCCCTGCCCGTACTCTCATCTGTCAGTTCCGAGCGCTTTACAAACTCGAATGTCACAGGCATGTCCTCCGCTATCAGCTCGTTCATCCTGTCGGCAATGGCCTTTTCCTCCCTGCGGTCGGGCTTATGGTCGAGCGTGTAGCTTATCTTGCTCTTCTTCCTTTCTATGTGGGCATTGCACGAACGCCCGCATCCGAACATCCTTATCATAGTCTGGTTGAGAAGATGTTCCGCCGTATGACTCGGCGGAAACCCTTCCTTATTGTGTTCGTTCAATACCGGTTCCTGTTCCATTATTACTGTTGTTTATGGTTTTCTGATACAAAACGGCAAACACGGCACAGCGTGCTATAAAGTGATTTTCCACACCACACCGCCATGCGCCGGAATAGATACCTGCACAGGCGCATCGGCCACGATATCCAATACGCCCTTGCCGCCTGAAAGCAGCTCGACAGCCTCACGTACACCCTCGCCTATGCCGAGATAGTCGCAGGCATGGCGCGGTATCACAATGCCGCAATCGGCGGTTTCGCCCGAAAAGTTGGCCGCCACAAGAAGCAGTTCACTGCCGCTCTTGCGCAGGAAAGCATACACACGGTCGCCTATTTCCCCGTTCACATACATCAGGTCGTAGAACATACCATCGGTAACGGCACTCTCCGTAAGGGCGATGTTGAGCACCTTTGAGTGCATTTTCTCCAGTTCCTTCTCGTCTCGTGTCATCTTGCGGCGGTCGAAATAGCCGTGGCAGAGGGTCGGCACACACCAGTAGTCGAATATGGTAGTGCGGCCGTCATGTCCGCTGAAGCCTTCCTCGTCCATGCCATGCTCGCCAAACTCCTGTCCGGCGTATATCATCACGGGGTTATTCCGCATCAGCGCACTGACTATAAGACCGGGTATACCCTTGCGTCCGTCGCCGGCAAAAAAGTCGCTGCCCACGCGCTGCTCGTCATGATTCTCGAGAAAATAGAGCATGTTGGCCCCTATGTCGTCTGTTGCCTGCCACTGCTGCGTTATATCGGCGGCACGGCGGCGACCGCAGATGACGTCGCGCACACAGTCATACATGCCCACCTTGTCGTAGAGCCAGTCGAAACCGGCACCTATATAATTGCGGTACTGCGACGGATTATACACCTCGCCGATGAACTTGATGTCGGGATAACGGTACTTGACCTTGTCGGTTGCCCACGCCCAAAAGGCCGCCGGCACCATCTCGGCCATATCGCAGCGGAAAGCGTCAACACCCTTTGCCGCCCAAAAAAGCAGTATGTCGGTCATCTTGTTCCACGTGTCGGGTATGGGGTGGAAATGTTCCGAGCGTCCGCCGGCATCGCAATAGTCGACACCGTAGTTCAGCTTCACCGTCTCATACCAGTCGTTACGGCCGGGCCGGTTGCCGAAACAGTCGTTTCCAGTGGCACGCGCAGGCACCTCAACGTACGGCTCCTTCTCACCGCCATACAGGTCGATGTCGGCCTCAAAGGGCTGTCCCCAGCAGTAGTAGAAGTTGTTTCGGGTGGAGAAGTGCATGCCGCAGTCATCGTCCTCGCCGAGGTCATGCACGCCGTCAGGCCTGCACACCGACCGGTACTGGCGCGCAACATGGTTTGGAACGAAATCTATGACCACCTTCATGCCGGCCTTGTGCGTACGCCTGACAAGGGCTTCGAACTCCGCCATACGCCTGTCCACATCTACGGCAATGTCGGGGTCGATGTCATAATAGTCGGCAATGGCATACGGCGAACCGGCCTTTCCCTTCACCACGGCCGGATGCTGCCGCGGTATTCCGTGGGCGGAATAGTCGGTAGCGGTGGCATGACGGATGACACCCGTATACCACACGTGCGTGATGCCCAGCGACTTGATGCGCTTCAGCGTAGCGGCGTCGAAGTCATTCATCTTGCCTGAGCCGTTCTCCTGCAGGGTTCCGTTCTTCAGGCACGTGTCATTGCGGTTGCCGAAGAGACGGGTAAATATCTGATAAATGATTACTTTTCCCATAATATACAAAACTTATTCATTGGCTTATAATAGGTTTAAAGCATTATAGGGATAAACTCCCATATCCGCCGCCGCCCCACATGCCTTAACAAACGGCACACCGGAACGGGCTGATAAGTGAATCTATCCCTATAAACCTGTTTCGTGCATCTTGTTGCGTGCGCACCAACGCGTTATTGTATGCCGTGGGCAGTCACATTTCTGTCGATACGGCCGATTGTTCCCTGCAGAACCTTGCCCGGACCGCACTCCGTGAAGTCGTCGGCACCGTCGGCAATCTGTCTCTTATACACATCTCCGAGCCCACGAGACTACGCTGCAT
>ENA-OYXU01000212-OYXU01000212.1-human-gut-metagenome-genome-assembly--contig:-NODE-212-length-24301-cov-9.784242_pt1 | contig 24301 bp, 14 predicted proteins | sample MGYA00243243_ERZ653435 | MGnify/ENA primary metagenome ERZ653435 (study PRJEB26926, sample SAMN06165113) | human gut metagenome | biome: ENVO:00009003; feature: ENVO:2100002; material: ENVO:00002003... | reverse complement strand
TTCCATGTTGGGAGGATACAACAGTTTGGCTGCCGCTTCAGGTTCACCTGATGCCATTGCAGCTGTGCAGCAGGCAAAGAAGAAGATTACCGGTGTTGTTAACGATGCTATGGGCCCAGTCATCGGTGCCAGTATCATGGAGAAAGGCACATCCAACGGCTGTGTCACTGACCTTGACGGTAATTTCTCGTTGAGCGTAAGCCCGGGCGCTACGCTCGTAATCTCCTATATCGGCTACATCACCCAGGAAATCAAGGTGGGGGGGGCAGTCACAGCTTTCCATTAATCTTAAGGAAGATTCCCAGAGTCTCGATGAAGTGGTTGTTATCGGTTACGGCACAATGAAGAAAAAACTCGTAACAGGTGCAACGACTCAGTTGAAGGGTGACGACATCCAGAAGCTCAACACCACCAACCCGCTTGCTGCCATGCAGGGACAGACTCCCGGTGTGAACATCGTTTCCACCTCTGGTCAGCCGGGGGCTGCGATGAGTGTGACTATCCGCGGTCTTGGTACTGTGGGCAACTCACAGCCTCTATACCTTATCGACGGTATAGGCGGTGACATCACAACTCTTAACCCTGCCGACATTGAGCGAATCGACGTGCTCAAGGACGCTGCTTCGGCAGCTATCTACGGTGCACAGGCAGCCAACGGTGTTGTACTCATTACAACCAAGAGCGGTAAGGAAGGTTCGGGCAAGATAACCTACGACGGATATGTGGGATGGCAGACCGTAGGCCGTAAGTTTGATATGCTCAACGCTCAGGAGTATATGACCATCATGGATGAGGCGCGTCTCAACTCGGGCATGTCGCCTGTTGACTGGGCGTCGCTCAACTTCATCCACGATGCCAACGGAAATATTTATGACACCGACTGGATTGACCAGGCTATCAAGGACGGTGCGCTCACGACAAGCCACAGCCTTGCATTTACAGGCGGTTCGAAAACCACCACATACGCCATCTCAGGAGGATATACTGGTCAGGAGGGTGTGATTGGAGGCTCTGACGTTTCAGACTATAAGCGTTACAATTTCCGTGCCAATTCAGAGCATAAGATGTATGACGGGCTGGTTACTATCGGTGAGCGTGTAAGCTTTGTGTGGAAAGAGTCTCATGGTATGAATACTGGAAATATTTGGAATAATAACCTGCGCGGAGCTTTCTCTACATCACCGATTATCCCAGTGTACGATGAAAACGGCGACTACAGCAGTACTGTAGGTTCCGATTGGAACGTGAACGACGGCAACCCATACGGAAATATGATGGTGAACCGTTTCAACAAGACAAAGAACGGTACTCTTGATGCCAATGTCTATATGCAGATTGAGCCAATTAAGAATTTGAAGCTCAAGACTGTTTACGGTATAAGTTACGGCACTTCAGACTATCGCAGCTATACACCAGTATATAAATTTACGCCGCAGGGTGGCAATAGCATCAGCAAGGTGAACCAGAGCAACGGTCATGGTCTCTCAATGGTGTGGACCAACACACTGTCATACGACTTCACGCTGAAGGGCGGACATGACATCAGTGCGCTCATAGGTTCTGAATGGTCAAGCTACAACGGCAGCAGTTCCGGCGGCAATAATGACAGTCTTATTCCCGGATTCAACGATTGGGATCATGCTTATCTAAACAATACCAATGGTACAGACAACAAACAGGTTAACGGTGCTCCATACGACGAGACACGCGGAATGTCACTGTTTGCACGACTCGGATGGGCATGGAAAGACCGTTATATGCTCAATGCAACAATGCGTGCCGATGCCTCTTCTAAGTTTGCTCCAGGTCACCGTTGGGGATATTTCCCCTCAGTGTCTGCCGGATGGACAATCTCGGAGGAAAGTTTCATGAAATCCACAAAATCGTGGCTCGACTTCCTGAAACTCCGTGTTAGCTGGGGACAGGTGGGTAATGCCAACATCAACTGCTACCAGTATCTTGCTCCTGTATTGACCTCAAAAACCAATTATAACTTCGGTACAGAAGGTGGTCAGGCAGGATGGTCAACAGGGTCATATCCCAACCGTCTGGCAAACGAGAATGTTAAGTGGGAGACCTCAGAGCAAGTAAACGTAGGTATCGATGCACGTTTCATCAACAGCCGTCTTGCCCTTACTGCCGACTGGTATATCAAGAATACCAAGGACTGGCTTGTACAGGCACCGGTACTTGCCACGGCAGGTGCAGACGGTCCGGTAATCAACGGCGGTGACGTGAAAAACACCGGTGTTGAGGTTGGTTTGTCATGGAACGACAATATCGGCAAGGACTTCACCTACAGCGTTGGAGCCAACTTTGCCTACAACCACAATGAGGTGGGAAACATTCCTACTCTTGATGGCATCATTCACGGTGCATCAAACCAGATATACTCAAATGCTGAGGAGTTCTACCGTGCAGAGAACGGTCATGCCATCGGTTATTTCTGGGGCTATAAGACAGCAGGAATATTCCAGAACCAGAAGGAGATAAATGATTGGATTGCAGCCGGCAATGGCGTGATGCAGTCAAACGTTCAGCCCGGTGACGTGAAGTTTATGGACATCGACCACAACGGAACAATCAATGCTGATGATAAGGTTGACCTTGGCAACGGATTGCCAAAGTACACTTTCGGCTTTAACTTTACCATCGGCTACAAGGGCTTCGACCTGAGCATGAACGCAACAGGAGCAGCAGGTTTCAAGATTGCGCAAAGCTATCGTGACCCAGGCTCATCGCAGGGCAACTACAGCCGTCAGATTCTTAACCGCTGGACAGGCGAGGGCACAAGCAACTTCATGCCTCGTGTGACTTTCAACGATGCAGGCAACTGGATATTCTCCGACCTTTATCTGCAGGATGGCGACTACATCCGCCTGCAGAACCTTACTCTGGGCTATGACTTCAAGCGCCTTATCTCATGGAAGGGAATATCTAAACTGCGTCTTTATGTGCAGGCGCAGAATCTGCTGACTCTGACAAAGTATGACGGAATGGATCCCGAAATCGGTTCATATAACGGTACCAACGGCAACAGCAGCGACTCTTGGGTGTCGGGAGTGGATATGGGATACTATCCTCATCCGCGTACTTTCCTCGTTGGTGTAAATATTGGTTTTTAATTAAAAGCATAGAAGATAATGAAAACAAAACATATATTATTTGCAGGTACAATGATGTTGTCGGCAACGGTGCTCAGCTCGTGCTCTTTGGACACCGAGACTAAGACCAAGCTTAATGATGAGACAGCCTACCGCAATCAGGAAGCCGCCGAAATGGCTCTCATTGGCTGCTACGACGGCTGGCAGCGTACTATAAGCAGCGCAAGTGTTGGCATATATATGATGTCCGAATTCGCATCAGAGCAGGCTCATGGCGGTCTCGGGCTGGCGGACGCTAAGAACAACAATGCCATCGACCAGTTCGATCTCTCTATAGCACCATCGTATACAGACCTGTTCAACGATGACTGGAAAAACTATTACAATGCCATCTTCCGCTGTAACAAAGTGATTATGAATGAGGATGTTACTGTCTGGGACTCTGAAGCGGGCAAAGGCATTGTAATCGGTCAGGCACGTGCATTGCGTGCTATCTTGTATTTTGACCTTGTACGTATGTTTGGCGATGTGCCTTTGCTTGAGACTCCTTCGAACGATAACATTCCCCGTACAGCGGCAGCAGATGTATACAAACTTATATTCAATGACTTGAAATATGCGGCAGAAAACATTCCTGCCAATGCCTTTCCTTTGGACAACCGCGCAAGCAACGACGGTCGTATAACCAAGTATGCCGCAGAGGCTCTCCTCGCACGCGTGTACCTTTATTATACGGGCTATTACGGAACTGAAAACGAGGCATGCACTAAGCAGGAAGCCATTGATGCTCTTAATGATGTTATCGACAATGGCGGTTATGAGCTGGAGGCAAACTATGCCGACCTGTGGATGCCGTCATCAACCACTGATGCCTCAAGCGGTAATGATTACACATGGAATACCACGTACAAAGGCAAGTATTATACCAGTTCAAATGGTGGAAAATGGGAGAGCAATATCTCAAAAGAGGTAATTTTAAACCTCAAGTTTGCTGTTACCAGTGACTATAACACCGATGAAAACGGTAATAGCAATGCCGATGGTAATGTGTTCCAGGTTTATCTTGGTCCGCGCAACAGATGCGCCACAAGCATGCTGATAGCATCTGGCTGGGGAGCATGCTCGGTGACAAAGGCATTTGTAGACCAGTTTAAGGACGACCCGCGTTTCAGCACTTGTGCATGGGGCTGTGATGAGGCAGGCTTTGCTGCCGATGTCAACGACACCTATGAATACACAGGCTATTACACACGCAAATATGCTCCTCTGTGTTTCTCTGACGGAACACGCCAGGAGGTTGGTCTCAAACTTGGTGAGCAGCACATGAACCTCTCTTACTATCAGGACTGGACCATCATGCGCTATGCCGATGTACTGCTTATGCACTCAGAGCTTACAGGCACAAACACCGGGCTCAATCAGGTTCACCAGCGTTCTTGCCCGGGTGAGTCGCTGTCTTACAGCATCGACAACATCCGTAAGGAGCGTGCCATCGAGTTTGCCTTTGAGGGAATCCATTATTGGGACCTCATGCGCTATGAGAAGGACGGAGCTTACGCAGGCCGTGCCATAGCTGCAGCACAGAATGGTGCAAAGGTGATGAACGGCGGTGTGGAGACAACCACAAAGTTCAGTGTTGACAACTTCAATGCCAAGAAGGGACTGATGCAGATACCTAACACTCAGATAACCCTCTCGGGCGGTGTTCTGAAGCAGAATGCCGGATGGTGATAATTCGTTGAAGTTAGGAAATAAAGGAATAAAAAAGATAAAAAGACTAAAAGTTCATTTCTTATGAAACTGAAAAAGATATATTCATTGATAGCAGGCGCAGCCATGATGCTGGCAGCCTGTTCACCTGATGACTACGGATTTGGCGGAGCTCAATATTCGAGCGAGGACTTGAAATGTCCTGATGCCTATACCGTGACCATCCAAGGCAATTATGTTACTCTTGAGTCGAAGCTCAAGGGATGCACGCCGCTGTGGATTACTCCAAACGGCCGTTCGCAGGAACAGAAATTAACCATCGGTCTGCCTTTTGCCGGCGATTATGAGGTGTCTCTCGGTGCAGAGACAAGAGCCGGTACTGTGTATGGCGAGCCATATAAATTCAATATTCCTGAAAATGACTTCTCACAACTTGAGGCGCGGATTTGGGAAGACCTCGCTGGAGGTGTGGGCAAGACAAAGAGATGGGTGCCGTGCAATGGCAACTACGGTATTGGCCGATGCACAGGTCCTGTGATGTACATGAGTCCCGACGATGTAAAAAATGACGGCTCTGCATCTACAGACCTTATGTTTGGCAGCGCCAACTGGGCACCAAACTGGGATCCTGGTTTCCAGTCGTGGCTTATACCTGCCGACGACCCATACATGAGCTCATACATGGAGTTCGGTCTGGACGCCAAGAACGGCTGTACGGCAACGGTGTTCCGCAACGAAGCCGGTGGCGGAACGACAATGAACGGCAAGTTCAACCTCAACGTGAGCGACATGACTCATCCTGTAATCTCGTTCAGCGACTGCTATTCACTGCATAATGTTGGTTTCGACGAGGTTTGCTCCAACTATACTCAGGACATTAAGATTATCGAGTGTACTCCCTATCTGCTTCAGATAGCCACAATGCGTACCAACTCTGAAGGTCCGTGGTGGATTGTATGGAACTTTGTATCTCAGGAAGTAATCGATACCAATGGTGAGTGCATTCCTAAGGAGGATGCCGGATTTATTGAGAAGACAGAGCCGCAGTTGCCTGAATTCCCAACTCTTACCACAGATTTGTTCACTACTGAGGTCAATGGTGTTACATACGTTGGCAATCAGATGACATACACCGTCAATGAGGATACTCCATACGACTGGATGTGGTGGAACGGAGCTCCGAATGCCAATAAGTGGCAGACTATTGTCAATGGCAATTACACTACAAACTGGGCTCCTGCTTGCGGAGATGACATTGAAGATTTTGAACTCGTCATTTCACGCAATTCTAATGGAGAATACAGCTATGAGTGTGGCGACAATTCAGGCTCACTCACTATAGCCAATGGAAAGCTGGTGTTCGAGAATGAAGTGACGATACTTGCAACCTCTAATTCAACACGCACAGTTTCTGTTACAGGTAAGCAGTTCACTGTATTGGCTTGCGAGCCTGGAGAGACTGTAACAATCGGTATTCCTGACACTAAGGACGAAAATGGAAATGTAAGTTCTTATCTTGTTGCAACTCTCGATTTCAAGAAAATAGAGACAGGACAGTCAGGTCCTATTGTTGTGCCTTTGAACAGTAACTATGGTGATGAAGGCATTTCATGGATAGAAAATGGCTGTGTACGTCTCGGATTCCATCATTACGGTGAAGGCGGTAATGGTATATTCAAGGATGTTAATAGTGTGAAACTGAAGAAAGATCAGACCATTAAGGTTACTTTCAAGCTCAAGCCTGGCGTGATTACATGGTCGAAGACTCCTAAATGTGCGCTTATCGACAACAACATTAAGCAAACATGGGAGCCGGATTGTTTCGGTCTTGACGATGCTGTGACTGTGAATGTTGACGGTGAGACAACTGTAACTCTGAAGAATACTACGGGTGCTACTCAGAAGTTTACAAGCACATGTCTTGACCTTTCCATACAGTTCGACGGTTACGGAGAAGGTGAATATACAGACATGTTCGAAAGCGTGACTTGTGTTATTGAGTGAAAAAAAGGAATATTGAACAATTGAAATATCGAACAATGAAAAATAAGATATTATATAGTATTATGGCATTCGTCATGGGCTTCAGCTTTGCGGCCTGCAGCGACAGCGACGATTACGGAATCAGCACAACTCCGTTGCTTACAGATGATTCTGTTGTGACAGGTTCAGCCGATGTTACTGCCACTTCTGCAACAATGCACGGAACCGTGGACGGTCTGGAAGGACAGGCGGCAAGCGCATACGTTACAGGATTCTATTATGGTGCGTCTGCTGATGCGCTTACCGACCGTGTTGTCGGCAACAGTGGGGCAGAGTTCAGTGCATCAATATCGGGAATGCCCAACTCGGTGTTCTATTATCAGGCTTTTGTAACCTTGCAGGGCAGGGTTACATACAAGGGTGAGGTGAAGAGCCTTATCATGACCAATGCAAGAGCCGTCACCGGTGATGTGTCAGACATTACCGCCAACACAGTAAAGCTTGCCGGTAAGTTGAGCGAATTTCCTTCCGATGCAGAAAGCGGCATAGTGGTGTCGGGTGTCGAGGGCGATGAGAATGTGCGTGCCGGTGTGAGAATAGCAGGCACTACGGCTGCCGATTTCAATGTGTCGGCAAGCGGTTTGCTGCCGGGCACCACATATTATTATGCTGCCTATCTCGACCTTGGTGCAGGTGTGGTTTATGGTGAGACAAAGTCGTTCACTACGCCAGACAAGGCTTTCGATGTGGATAATGACCTTGTAGACCTTGGTCTGTCTACCAAATGGGCACGCTGCAACCTTGGCGCATCTAAGGAAACAGAGCTTGGCGGACTGTTCGGATTTGGCGACCTCACGGGTTATAACACCAGCATCGATGTCGATAATTATGCAAATGCTGATATCTATCGCACGGCTAATGATGTTGCAAATAAGGTGTGTGGCGGCAAGGTAACAATGCCAACCATAGATGAGTTTGAAGAGCTGTTCCGCTGCTGTAAGGTGGAATGGACTGAGACCGACGGTGTGAGCGGATACCGCTTTACCGGTCCTAACGGAAATTCTATCTTCATGCCGGCTGCCGGCTCACGTGTCAAGGGTGCCATTACAGGCATAGGCACTGAGGGACGTTATATGTCGGGTTCAGTCAATGGTGCCGATCCACGTTTTGCCATGAGTTATCTGTTCAGCAATTCTGGTAATGCCCGTTCCACCACTCCTGTTTATCAGGCACTTTCGGTTCGTCCCGTTTCTGTTGCCAAGAATATTCCATTCGACAAGAGCCTGCTCTATAAGACATGGGAGATTGACCTTACCGTTGACGGTGAGTATCAGGTGTTCCCCGGTCCGTCTTATTTCTATGGCACTGACGATTCATGGCGCACAGTAACAAATAACGAACCTGTTGTCGGTGACGTATGGAGCTGGGAGGCAGACTTTGCCGGCAACTCATGGGCTGTGGGTGGAAATGCTAAGAACTGCCAGGGCTCTATCACGTTCAACGAGGATGGAACCGTAGTGGTTAAGCATGTTGATGCCGACGGTAAGGAAACCGTGGAGAACGGAACTTACACCATTGACGAGAACAATAAGACCATTACCCTTACCAATGCCACAGTGCTTGCTCCTGCCAACTTCAGCGGTGACTATGTGAAGAATCTTAAGGACAAAATCAAGATTCTCTCATTGACCGAGAAGTCACTGCAGTTTGGTGTGCTGCGTACAGACCCGAGTCAGGGACCTGCACTGCTGAGTATCAACATGATTCCACAGCTGGAGAAATATGGCTATACAGCCAAGCTGACATGTTACGGTCAGGGTGCCAGCGGAGAGCCGAGTGATGCCTGGGTTTCTGCCACAACTACTATTGCCGGTGGTCAGACTGGTACATATACCCTGACATTCAACGCTGCTGAGCCACGTACCAATGGACAGGTGTTTGTGATTGACATCGAGGGCTTTGCTGCCGCTTATCCTAATGCCTTTGTCAAGGTTGACGGAATAAAGGCTGACGGCAATGAGGTGTCTTTTGATGCCAACAAGTTCTACTATGGTAACATCGAGGGTGGAGGCAACTTCCGCATCGAGATGGCTAACATCTGGGGCTGCGGTCACAATGACAGCTGGAATGGCTTGAAGGACACCCCGTTCCATCAGGGAGGTGGCGAGACCACAAACGAGACTGCTCTTGCCTTCAACTCAACATTCGAGGTGACATTCACCATTGTCTCTCTCGATGCAAATCTTGAGTTCAATGCCAAGCAGACTGCCGTAGGTCTTTCATCACCTTGGGCTATGCCGGGCAACTGGGGCAAGGAATTCCCTGGAGCAATAAAGGTTGTTTGTGATAACTTCCAGTATAAGCTGGCTTCTGCCGATGACTTTACAATGACATTGAATGCCGATGAATGTGACGGCACGCCCGATAATGGTGCTGTGAACCTTGTGGATGTTGTCGGTATCCGCAGCTACTTCTCAGGCTTCTCTGCCAACCTCAAGTCAGTTGTTAACGACGGCAACAATGTTCCGTTCGATGCCTCAAAGCTTATATTGGGTGATATTGAAGGCAATGGCAACTTCCGCATTGAGCTACATAATATCTGGGGTGCCGGTACGGCCGCTGCTCCTGCCTTTGGAGGCGCTGCCATGGTTGAGGGCAATAACTGTGTTACTGCTCTCGGATTCAAGAATTCCTCAAAGTACACCATCGGCAACTTCTCGAAAGACTTGTTTGCAAAACCTTGGTAATAACTAATCTCCTGCACGGAAACGGACAAGCATCCGTTTCCGTGCTGACATTAATTAAATAAAAACAAAAAAGAAAAGGAAGAAAATGAAAAAATTATCATCATTTCTCACGCTCATCCTCGCCCTGTCCTCATTGGTGCTCTGCTCTTGCAGCGATGATGACAATCCCAATCCTCTTGCCGGGAGCAACGGCGTGCTTGATGTCTCGCCGGCAGAATTGTCATTTGGCGTTGACGGCGGAACAGCTTCTTTCACGGTTAACGGCGGAACGGCATTTGTGCGCAGCGAGGCAGATTGGCTCACAGTGGCGCGCGTTTCGGGCGACAGCAAAAAGTCGGAGTTTGTCGTTACTTGTGCAAAAAACACTGGCGAGGAACGCATTGGTACCGTGCTTGCCAACCTCAACGGGGCTTTCACACGTATTAATGTAACTCAGCAGGGAAAATATGTAAAGCCCGACGAGGAATATTCTTTCCGCAAGGCACCGGAGCTGGCAAAGGACATGTATCCGGGATGGAACCTTGGCAACACGCTTGAGGCTTCAGGCAGCGGACTTGGCGCAGAGACCTCATGGCAGGGAACCAAGACCACACAGGAAATCATAGACTATGTCAAGGCGCAGGGCTTCAAGTCGGTGCGCATACCATGCTCATGGGATATACATGCCACAAACGGACGCATCGATGCCGAGTGGATGGCACGTGTGAAGGAAGTCGTAGACTATTGCATGAATGCTGGACTGTATGTGGTCCTCAACGACCATTGGGACGGCGGCTGGATTGAGGTGCTCGGCTTCAGCAAGAGCAGCGACAAGTACATTCCTGTGGACGAGGAGACTATAGCTGCCAAGACTACACAGCTGAAAAACTATTGGACACAGATAGCAAATGCTTTCCAGAACTACGACGAGCACCTGCTCTTTGCCGGTCTCAACGAGCCTTTCCAGCAGTATGATCTCTTCAACAACCGCCACAAGGAGCTTACTCCTATCCTCAACCGCTACAATCAGGCGTTTGTCGATGCCGTGCGTGCCACTGGCGGCAACAATGCATCGCGCGTGCTTGTCGTTCAGGGACCAGCCACAAATATCGCTTCCACCTGCGATGAGGCTTGCGGCTTTGCTATGCCCAACGATGTCGAGGCTCAGCGCATGATGGTAGAGGTTCACTACTATGAGCCTTGGGACTTCTGCGGACAGGAAGACAATGCCACATGGTTCTGGGGTAACGGCAATCATGTCAGCGGCAATAGTCACAATGCCACATGGGGTGAGGAGTCTCACACCAAGAGTCAGTGCGAGCTGATGCGCAAGAAGTTTGTCGACAACGGCGTGCCTGTTATCATCGGCGAGTGTGGTGCCCAGTGGCGCGAGCTGTCCGATAATCAGGCTGCGCATGACGCCTCTGTAAAAGCATGGTTTAAGTGTCTTGTGGAGAATGCCGGCAAAAACGGTATCATCCCCATGGTGTGGGACATCAACAATGCTAATCGCGGTGGCGAGAAGGGCACCATGACTATCATCAACCGCAGCAATCTCAGCATCTTCTGTGCTCCAGCCTTAGAGGGAATCAAGGAAGGAGTGGCAGCGAAATAGTGTTCTGTGTTCAGTGTTTAGTTAAATGGCTATTAGCCCAATAAGCCCTATTAGCCTAATAAGTCTTATCTGCCTTATTAACCTAATATGCCACATATCATCCAACTAAACACTGAACACTTTTTTACGATTTCTTTAGTTTCACTGCCGTGCGTGAAGACTTGCTGAGAGCCTCGCGTGCCTTGCGCATATCAAAATCCACTTTTGTAAGTGTGAAATCGGGACAGTTGAACGAGTCAAAATTGTCGCGGTCGTATTTCCGCGGATTGCGCTGCGGCAGAAGAAAGGGCTTGGTCACCCGTCCGCTGTCATCTACTGACGCTATGTATGCCCTGGAGTACATACCGTCCTGTCCCTTGCTTGAATACACAAACCAACGGCTGTTGCTGCTCCAGTTGTGATAACTCTCCGACTCCTTGGTGTTCACCTCAGTCAGCGCCCGCGTCTTGCCCGTGCGCAGATCCATAAGCCACAGGTCTGACTCTTTTTGGCTTACCGGGAAATTGCATCTCAGTGCCGTGCAGTACATCAGCCACCGCCCGTCGTACGACGGTCTTGCAAGCACATAGCTGCGGTCAGCGGCGGGTCCGTTGAGCAGGGTATCCACCTTTGTACCGAACGACCCTGTGGCGGCATCAAAGGAAATGGAGCACAGGCTGCACTTCACCTTTTCGTATTCCGCCGGCACATTGCACTTATTCGACGAGCTGAAATACAGCCTTTTGCCGTCAGCAGAAAAAGCGGGGAATATCTCCACATCGTCAGTATGCAGCAATGGAGTGAGGATTATTTCGCCGGTCTCGGTGTCGAGCACCATCACATCGCCAAAGTCATGATACACCTCAATATTGCGGTCCTTGTCGGTGAAGAAACTCTGATGCACGGCGTTGGTGGCGTATGCGCAATACCGTCCGTCGGGATGCCACGAGGCATAACTACCTGCCGCCTTTGTGGCATCGGTCTTGGTGTCGTACCATGTCTGCCGCCCGTTCCTGCTCACGAGCGTTCCCCCGCCTTCGCCTCTCACCTGCAGTGTAAACTGACTTGGATTGGTGCGGTTGGCAGTGTGGCAGTTGAAACATTTCCCTGGCACGGCTGTCTCCGTCATCATGGCATATTCGTCGAATGTGTGTATGTCGCGCTGGTAAATGCCTATGTTTCCTCCCACCTCATAGCCTGGCTGTATCCGGCGGTATGTTATTCCAAAGTCATCAAGCGGATATTTGCTCACATATATCTTAAAGCTGCGGTAGCGTTTCCATTTGCCGTCACCGGTCCTGGCACACACATCGACAGTCAGCTCACCGCCGGCATTGGCTTTCGTCAGGGCGTGCCATTCGTCAATATCCATCTCAGCCCATTCACCCTGGGCATGCAGCTCACCGCCCTTACTGCCGCGGACGGTGACATCGACCTTCTCCACTCCCGGCTCCTCCACATTAAAGTCGAGAGGGGCTATGCCGGCAGGAATTGTCACCCCCACATAGTCTGGATAAATATCTGGCAGACGGTCCATCCGCGTGGCATCATTCACACTCTCCTTGCATGAGAAAAGGAGAATGGCTGTTATAAAAATCAGTAAATATCTCATTTCTTGGTTTTATTCATCATCATGTTGACATAGGCGGCGTATGCAGAGCCGGGCACATTGCCCTGCTGCTGTATTGCCTGGCAGGCATCGGCATAGCCGTAGGGCATACTGGTGCGTCCGCCATACTGCTGCGCCCATTGCAGATAGCCCATAAAGCTCTTGAAGTCGCCGTCGAGAAGCAGCTGCCCCATAAAATAGTCGAGGGCAAGGCGGTTGGAAGTGTTCTGCCGGAAAAGCAGTCCGAGCATCTTGTGCTTCTCGGGATAATAATACAGGAAACGCTCCTTGTAGCGGTATTGCCGCAGCTTGCCCCACACGGCATGTCTGTTCACCTTGGCATCGTTGTTCAGACAGGCGGTGGCTTCCTCAGCCCACTGTCGGTAGAACAGTGTGTGGCGGAGCAGTTCAAGATGCTTGTCGGCGGCGGCATAATTGCCGTTCACAATATAACACTCGGCTATTCTCTTTGTGCATCTGCCGCTTTTGCGTGCGTTGAGTATCGACTGCTGTATGTCAAACATATAGCGCAGTGCCGAATTGACCATGCCTAATCGCCAGAAAGCCTCCGCCGTAGGCAGGTCGGACATGTTGTCGCGTATGCTTTGTAGCAGCAGGGCGTCGGTGCCGCTTTGTCGGAACATAAACATACGGTCGGGCAACTGCCCCGTCATGCCAAGGGCAAGATTTACGCAGTTGCTGCTGAACGCCACGTCAGCCTGATGCTTCCCCGCACGCTGGATTATGTCATGCCAGCGCTCCTGGCGCACCATGGAGTCCTGCCACAGCATCTCATATATATAGGAATCGTAGCCTTTGGTCAGGGCAAGGCATGCCGTAACTGCCACCAAAGCAGCCTGTACTGTTATACTAAGTTTGCGCCGCATACCCTTCAGGTCGGCTTCATTTTTCATAGGATTAAACCTTGCAGCCACGGCAATGACGGCAGGCAACAGCAGCACGACATTCTGCATCGTAGGGGCATGGAGCGGTATGCGGTAATAGTTGATGCCCGAAAACAGCATCGGCAACGGATATTGCCAGTCCACCATCCAGTATGCCGCCATTATGGCTGCGCACAGCACCACCACGTTTGCTGCCATTATTTTCAGTCCGCCGTCAAGTCCGCGTATCACGGCGTATGCCCAAGCCACGGGACCGGCAAGCCAATACAATGCCGGCACGGCTATAATATCCACCCACGGCGCTGCCTTGCCCAAACGGCGCACCAGCACCACCATACAGAGAGCCATCGTCACAGCCACGGGCAGCGACAGCAGTGTGTCTATATCGCCCTGATGCCATAACATCATTACAGGCAGTAAGAATGTCAGCAGAAAAAATCCGCGGTCATACTTCTCCACTACCTTCCACATCAGCCACTGCATTGCGCCATAAAGCATGCCCACCAGCAGCGCACCCAGCCACGGCACATAGTAGAACTGTACAATAAACTCACCGATATAGTCGGCAAGCCCGCCGGGCACGCAAATGTCGCCAAGGAAATAATCAGGGGTGAACAGAAACAGTTGGTTCTGCTCATGATAGTTCAGGGCTTCGGGATAGCCGAGCCACCAAAACAGGAACACGGCAACGCTCATCACCACGGTAGCCGCCGGACGGAGATAATTCTCGATTTTCATTCCTCGTTAAAAAAACGGTACCTCTTGGATGCTTCCGTCGGGCATCCTTTTCTTATATGTTTTCGGGAACTGCTTCAGCAGGAAGTCACCAAGAGGGGTGTCCTTCATGCTCTCACCCATATCATGCGACGCACGGCGGTATTCACGGCGTATGCTGTCCAGCTTCTCCTTCATCGTTCCGGCAGTAGCCATGTCGCCGGCACTCTCGGCATTCCTGCCCTCTATGCGGAATGGTGTACACTCCATGTTAAACCGCTGCGTGCGTTCCTTCCAAACCTGCAGCGAGTCGTTCTGCGGAGTGCCTTTACACGAGCTTATTGAGTCTATGATTACGGTTAGGTCGCCCGGCTCGGTCACCACAAGCAGGTCCTGCACGTTTACACGGAAATGATAGTCTACACGGATTACACGTAGGTCGCACGTGTCGGCTGTGAACTCAAATTTCCCGTTGGTGATAACCACCGAATCCACAGTCTCCGCTGTTGCCGGACGGGTAACTGGCACAAGAAAAATCTTCTTTCCCTCAAAGCGTGAGTTAGCTGTTCCGCTGATATGACACTTACCGGTGGGTACCTGCCGCGTGGAGTTACATCCCGCGAGTGCCACCACCATCAATGCCAAAGCACCCGCCATCATCTTTTTCTTCATTTTTATAATATATATTTAGGTTTCCTGCTGTATGCAGCTTATTTTCTGCAAAATTACACTATTTTTTTCGTTTACGCAAATGTTTTCGCTCCAAAAAACATTTGATTGCGGATTTTTATCATAAAACATCAATTATCTTAGCGATACAAATAAAATAAATTCCTGCTGAATTTTACAAAAAGAGGTTTTCAAATATACAATTTTGCCACATGCCTTTACTGTAGCAAAATAACAGAGGTGTTTATCTTATCGGGATGCCAAAAATCTTAAAAAAACGTAATATAATTATGTTTTGCAAACATTTAGTCAAAATAATTTGGATAAGTTACAAAAACATTGTATCTTTGTGCCAAAAATCAGGCAGGTAAATCCTAAATAAAGAGTGATAAGTGTCATAAGTGTATTCTAAATGCACCTCTTTTAGGGTCTGCCTTTTTTATTATAAATCATTAATTCCCAAACAATGAATGTATATTTAGATGAAAGCGGTGATTTAGGGTGGATACTTGACAAACCATACAGACATGGGGGCTCAAGCCGTTTCCTAACCATAGCTTTTGTCTGTTGTCCTCCTGAAAAGAAACATCTTCTTAGAAGAGTTGTTGTTGAGGTATATAAGCGTAAGAAGGCAGATCCCAAAATTGAGATTAAAGGAAGTTCTTTATCAATAGAGGATAAAGTGTTCTTTGCCGAGAAGGTTAGAAAACTTGTCAGCATGAACCCGGATATAAAGATTGGCGCAATAACTGTAAACAAAAGTAAAGTACAAACTCATATACGAGAAGATGCCAACAAGCTATATAATTATATGATACGTTTGGCTGTATTGCCCAATGTGTATGGTTTCCCAGTTGTAAATTTAATCCGTGATAATAAAACGGTGAAGGTTAAGTCTGGTAATAGTCTCATTGATTATTTGCAAATGTCATTATGGTTTGATATGAATAGCTCTACACGTATAGTTGACATACCTTCTGATAGCAAAAAAGTTAAGAATCTTATTTTTATAGATTGGATAAATAATCTTATTTGGGGTAAATATGAGGATGGAAATGATAGGGCTTATGAAATTATCCGTAATGTCATGACATCAAAAAAATTATTCTTTTAAATTGTATTTCTTTGCAAGACGCTTAAACTCTTTTTCAAATGTGGATGTGACGAGCAAATTAATTTTCATACTTCAGCTCTTCCAGAAATTCATTAAGTGGTCTTATATTGCCATTGGCAACATCTTTTAAGCCAGAATCAATGCCCGTCAGAACTTTAGCAGCACGGTCATCTGCAATTTTCTTTGCGGTAATACGCTTCACGGCATTCAATGCCTTTCTCATCAGAATTTCATCAGATGCGATTATACTTAATTGTCTGTACATTTCCGCATTTAGTTCTATTGCTGTCATAATTGCCTCTTTCCTTATTTTATAAACGTTTCACTTTTAATTACACATTCACGCTGCAAATTTACGATTCCCTTTTCAATCCGCCAAAAGTTTTGAAGAAATATTTGTTGTTTCCACCACCATGGTGGAGAAATGATGGAAACGTAAAGGGCGTTTTAGCGTCTCTTTTTATTAAACAAATCTGAATGTGTACCCGTTGAAACCATTATAAGAAGGAGCGTGTCATCATGCCATATCCACGTGATATGCATCTAAGCACAGCCTTATCGAACCGTTTGGTAGTTACAATGCGATATTTCATTTTGAAAGTATATTCTTAAAATAATCGTCAACACTTTCCCATTCTGTAACCATGCCCTTGTTAGCTTCTTCAAGAGACAGCTCCACTTCACTTTTGGTTTTTCTAACCTTAATATCTGTTATGCCGCTAACCCTTTTCAAAAGTCTGCGGATATCATTTGCAACCGACATATCGGATACATTGATTGTAATTTCTGCCTGATTGGGTATTGTCACTGCTGTCATGTCTTTATCTTTCCTTTAATTACACATTCACGCTGCAAATTTACGATTTCTTTTTCATTCCGCCAAAAGTTTTTGGGAAAATATTTGTTGTTTCTTCTCTTGAATCAAACAAGTATCTTAAGATACTTTGTGATGTATCTTAGGATACTTTGCCATTTATCTTAACATACTCAGAACACGAACAAAAATATTATATAATGGTAATTCATCGAACTCACGTTATTTAGAAAAAAAAGAATAATCCCCGCCAAAGCCTCTACGTAGAGGCTGGCGGGGATAAAAATGATTTCCCTTCCGTTAATATTATATTTATGAGAAATACCCGACGCTTGTATGTCCTTCAACTCCCACATAGAACGTATCTCCAACCGTAAGAGTTCCGGCGGCAGTATTGCAACTTGAGAAATTCGTCATTCTTATCACCTTATACGAGCCTTGGGGAATAAAATAGAAATATGGAGCATTTGCATCGCTACCTGTACCTTGTTTTGGTTTTGACGTGATTTTGTAATATTTCCCATCGTCTGCCTTGACAATCATCTCTGCAACCGATGTTGAACCAATATTTATAGCAAATACAACTTTTTGACAACCTTCCGGTGTTGGTGTTGTTGTATCTGTTGCAACAACTCTATCAAATGAATTGTATTCAATAGGAGTTTCTTTATATTTTGCAGTAATATATCCAACATTATAGTCAAAGGTTGTACCTACATATAATGTACCATGGGCTGTATTGCAATACATAATATTTTCAAATTTTACCACAGTATATGTACCACTTGGTATGAAATAGAAGTATGGTGCATGATTCGCAATAAACTCCATATAGAATTCGTTTCCAGACTCATCTTTAACGAACATCTTTGCATTTTTGCTTGTATCATCCAACACAAACACTGTCTTCGCATATCCATCAGGAGTAACTGCTGTTGATGATGCTGTACGCTCAAAAAGCTGTGTTGCTGAAATAGTAATGAGCGGCAATATAAAAGCTATAATTAGTAAAATATTTCTTTTCATGATTATATATATTATATCATAAGTTTATAAATTGTAATCCCAGCTGTTTATTCTGAAACAGCTGGGATTGGGATTATTCTATTTTCACGAATGAAAACTTTTTATATCAGTTCTTGCGCTCAAACAGGAAGAACCATGCACATCCGTTTACAGCCTGCTCCTCTGCAGTAAGGTTCAGACGACCGTCCGCAGCCTTTACAATAAACATATCCTGGAAAGGCTCATCGCCGCCATTGACATTGACAGCCATAGGAACAACGTATGTTGTGCCGGAAGCCTCGAAGTGGATGCATCCCTGATCCCAACCATCTGCAGAATCATGACCGTGCTTCAAAGGCAGAACCTTAAATGCACACGATGTACCATCGCTATTGGTTGCTATACCTGTATTGAAGTTAAGGGTGAATGTGGCGTTGATACCGTTACGTGCTGTACCGCCAGCCTTACCGCCGCCGTTACCGTCCATAGAGTCAAGCGTATTAGTCCACCATGCAGGACCGTCACCAGATGCCCAAGGACCATTGCCCCATACTGCGGCATTGCCCTGGAACCACTGCCATTCTGTAACTCCTGTCTCACCGCTGAGGTATTCAACGATTTCCGGTTTGTTTGTCCAGCATTCAATGGTGTATTTGCCTACGACATGAGAACCAGTAGTACCGTCAGCCTTTACATAGTTAATGCTGATTTCATACTCACCGTTATCAGAGATGACAAGCAGCTGGTCGTTGTTGAGGTCGCTTGATGCAACAGCCTCACCTGTAGCAAGGTCTTTAACAACCCAATCCGTAATCACGCCGTTTGCGTTCTTCACTGTAAACACGTTTCCTTTTCTGCCAGTCTCCTTATCAAGCTCCTGCTCTACAGAAACTTTTGAAGGATCAAAAGCAGTACCAAAACTGTTCACGTCGCCCAGACGCTTCTGGATGTTTTCAGGAATATACGAAATCTCGTCCACTGTAACAGAGAACTCTTTTGTAAATTCTCCGTTGAGGTTATGGCACTTCATTGAGATGATGTTGGTACCAGTCTTAGACACATAGATGGTGTCATAAGATTTCTTCGATGTAACGGGGCTGCCAAGAAGCTGTTCCGCAGTCCACTGACATGTAATCGGCGAATTGTTTTCAACTATGATTCTATTGCCGTTTTTACCGTTAACCACAACAGGAGTAGCCTTGGCAACAACATTTTCCGCCGTCACATTATTGTTGAATCCGCTGCTGATGTCATCCGTGCTTGGGTCGCATGATGTCAAGAGCAAGGCGAATGCTGACATTGCAAATATTAATTTTTTCATATTGTTGTTTTTTATTAATCGTTTTATTGATATTACCAGCTTGCATATTCCGACTGAGCATCAGTCCATCCTGCATTTTGTACAACAGTGCCCATTGAGATCTGGGTCTCAGGCATTTTCTGGAATCCTGCCGTAGCATTATAGCGTGCAGTATAGCCGCCGTTATGAGCCTTGTTGGTATCAGGTCTTCCTCGCCAGTAAGTAGGCTGATTTGTCTGCTTTTCAAGTGCGGCTGCGGCGATGTGCCAGCGGCGCATATCATTCCAGCGAACACCCTCGCAGGCAAGCTCCCAACGTCTTTCGTCCTGAAGAGCCTTAAGTGAATAACTTCCTATAGCTGGAAGTCCGACACGATTGCGTACCTTATTAATACCAGCCACGTCTTTCTTCAGCTCCGACTGCATAAGCAGTACATCGGCGAAACGGATAATTACAAGGTCATGGATGTTATTGGTCTGCATGTTTTCTGCACCGTTTGGCCATTGTCCTGAATACATTACGTTTTCAAATGTGCAGGAGTATCCACCGTCAACATTGTCGTTCTTAGCCGTAACTGGAGCCCATTTCTTACCGTAGAAATCCGTTTCCTGAACGAAGTCCGACCATCCGCCGTATGTGTATGTCTCAGAGTTTGACCAGTCCTGAATAGTAGCGTCACGGCGAATGTCGTTAGGCTCAGCTGCCTTCCAGTCGCTGACGAGATTAGGTGCTACAGGACCTGCGCCCCAGCCCTGACCAAATGGGAATGTATTGCCGTACTTCTGACCGCCACGGACACCGAAGTGAAGGGCGATACCGTTGGCATAGCCGATGGTAGTGTTCCATGAGGCAAGACGATTGAACTTGATGGCAAACATCGACTCTGGGTTTACTGCATTGTCATCCTCAACCCATTTCAAGCTTTGACCTGTAGTGTAATCGTAGTCCTCTACGGTGCAACGATTGGTATATGCCCAAAGGTTGCGGAAGTCTGGAACAAGAGAATAGCCTGAGTTGTTCACGCAGTCATCAATAGCAGTGATAACATCCTGCTTTGTCAAAGTTGAGCCATCTGGAAGCTCAACAGATGTAATGGCATCCTCGTTGTAGCTTGTGCTTGTCATATCTGCGATAGTTGTACCGTTACAGAACATTCCGGCATAGAACAACCATGCACGACCAAGCATAGCCTCAGCTGCATATTTGTCAACATGACCAGCCTGATTGTCTGCAGTCTTAGCTGCTGGCAAGAGGCTTACAGCATCACGCAAATCCTGCAGTATCTGCTTCCATGGGTCTTCAATGTTTCCCTGCATAATTGTCTCGCCACCGGGAACAATTCTGACAGGGACATTTCCGTACATTGACGCAAGCTCATAGTAATAGAAAGCACGGAGGAATTTCGCCTCACCCATGTACTTGTTCTTTACATCTTCTTCAAGCTGTGTTCCCGGCAGTGATGCAATCAGAGAGTTAGCCCTGTTGATGCCCTCGTAACGCAGTTTATAGAAGTCGTTTGTCATGTCTGTACCATGACTGCAGAGTAAGTCCTCTGCCTGCATCAGAAAGTCGTTGTCACCGCCACCGCCAAGATGGTCATCGCTTGCCAGTGCAGCATTGTAAAGGAATGATTCCTGTGGGTATGCGTGTACGGCATTGAGATTCTCATAGATACCAGCCAGTGCTGCCAATCCGTCATCTTCCGTTACAGGGAAGGTTCCATCCGCAAGCTCACCCACATTTTCAACATTGTCTATGTCGCACGATGTCATACTGAATGCGACCAATGCTGAAGCTGCTAATAAATATATTTTTTTCATACGTTTTTTTCTATATTAAATGATTAGAATTTAACATTCACACCTACCATATATGTACGTGGCTGTGGATAGTTACCAACGTCAACGCCTGTTACCCAAGGCTCGCTGTCGTTGAGTGCCTTACCGCATTCAGGATCCATACCCTTATAACCTGTGATGGTGAAGAGATTCTGTGCCTGAACATAGAGACGGAGCTGCTGGAATGGGCAGTTCTTCCACAGGTTCTTGAAATCATAGCCAAGAGTGATGTTCTGCAGACGGAAATAGTCGGCATTCTCGATATAGATATCAGAGATAGTCATCCAGTTTGTACCCTCATTCATTCGGTTGAACAAAGGATATTTGTTGCTTGTTCCCTCGCCGTTCCAGTAAGAATAAACCTCTGTTGTGAAGTTCTCCTGGTTTCCATCGGCAAACTTACGGTAAGAGCGTGCAATCTGCTGACCGAGCGCAGCATAACCAGTTACGCTGAAATCAAAGCCTTTGTAAGATGCGCCAAGGCTGATACCCATTGTCACATCTGGATGAGGATCGCCAAGCTCGGTCTTGTCGTCATCATTGATGACACCGTCGCCATTGAAGTCAACAAACTTCAGGTCGCCGACAGCAAGGGCAGAACCCTGCTTTGAGTTTGCGGCATCGCCGTTCTTCAAGGTTGCTTTGTATGCCTCAAGATCCTGCACATTCTGGATAACACCGGCAGTTTTGTAGCCGTAGAAGTAGCCGATAGGATGACCTTCCTCGAAGCGGGCGATAATACCTGTATTCTGAGAGAGAAGATCGTTACCGCCATTGTTGTACTTTTGGTTAGAGTTAACAGCTGTCACCTCGTTCTTGTTGTAAGCCATGTTCCAACCGATGTTATACTTGAAGTCCTTGCCAATCTGGTCTTGCCAGTTAAGGGCAACTTCAATACCAGTGTTCTTTACAGTACCGGCGTTCTTCCACATGGTAGAGAATCCAGTAGAAGCATCGATAGGCACTTCGACGAGCAGGTCCTTGGTCTTCTTTGAATACCAGTCAACAGTAAATCCTAACTTACCGCCGATGAAACGTGCATCAAGACCGATGTTCATCTGCTCTGATGTCTCCCATGTCAGCTCCTCATTTGGCAGACGGCTTGAATAAGCTCCGGCAAGACCGTCACCTTTATCATTACCAAATGAATATTTACCAAAGTCTCCGTATGTAAATGTTCCCATCCATTGAAAGTTTCCAACAGAGGCGGCATTACCGTTCTGTCCCCAACCTGCACGGATCTTCAGGAAATCGAGCCATGAAGAAGTCTTCTCCATAAATTTCTCATTGCTTACAACCCATCCTGCAGAGAATGAGGGGAAGTAACCCCAACGGTGACCTGGAGCAAACTTTGAATTACCATCGGCACGGATGATAGCAGAGAACATATACTTCTCGGCAAAGTTATAGTTCAAACGGCCGAAGTAAGAGAAACTGCGCGAGTCATCGCATGGAGTACCTGTAGCCATTGCGTTTATGGCGGCACCCTTCATATAGCTCATATAGGCACGGTCGAAAGAACCGAAAACTGAATTATTTGCAGAAACGTCAAGGCTGAAGCCGAAGTCAGGACGACTTTCTCCATACTCGGTACCAACAAGTATGTCAAAATTGTGATCCTTCACATCAAACTTATAGCTCAATGTATTGGTTGTGCTCCATCCCCAGCTTGTGCCAAGCTGATTTTGAGCCTTGTCTTCCGTAAGGAACGTATCAGAGTTTGTGCCGTTGGCATTGAATATAGCCTCATAGTTTCTATAAGTCCATGTTGCCTGATTATAGTTGAGCTGTCCACGATAAACCAGATTCTTGATAGGCTGGAACTCAATATAGCCTGTCAGGTTGAGATTATGATTTACGCTCTTGTTGTTTCCGCTCTGACGGCTAACCAATGTCAGCATAGGGTTGGACGTATAAGAGTTGTAGTTCTGCCATCCCTCAGTTCCTGAAGCCTGAATATCATTCCAATCAAAGTATCCACCATCTGCGTTGTAGATTGGCACACAAGGATTGGCACGAAGCATGGTGGAAAGGGCGTTGGCATACTGGTTGCCAATCTGAATACCCTGAGTCTGCTTGTGCGAATAGTAAAGGTTCTCACCAACCTTCAACACATCCATACCCTTAGAGTCACGATAGATTACATGCTCTGAATTGACACGGAATGTGAAACGACGGTAGTCAGACTTTACAGGACCGCCAAATACACCATCCTGATACTGATAGCCGCTACCCATTGAGAACTTGCTGTAATCAGAACCGCCCGTTACGTTGATGGCATGGCTGGTGGTTACGGCATTCTTGTTGCGGATAGCCTCTACCCAGTTGGTACCAGGGTTGCTGCCGTTACGGTAAGCCTCAAGAAGGTCTGCGTCAATATATTTAGACCAGTCGTAAGCCTCACCGCCACTGTTGAACTGCATCTGGTCCTGCACCTCCATATACTGCTTTGCTGTAAGCATCTGTGGCAGACGGTAGATGTTAGACCATCCCATGTTGCCGTCGTAGGTCACCTGCACCTTGCCTGCCTTACCCTGCTTTGTGGTAACAAGGATAACACCATTAGCAGCTGCAGAACCATAAATCGCGCAGGATGCTGCATCCTTCAAAACGTCGATACGCTCGATGTCGGCAGGGTTGAGATTGTTAATGTCGCCAGCAACGCCGTCTATAATATAAAGAGGTGCGGTGTTGCCGTTGGTACCGGCACCACGGATAGAGATTTTAAATCCGTCACCAGGCTGACCTGAGTTAGCCTGAATGTTCACACCTGGAGTCTGGCTCTGCAGAGCGCCGAGCACCTGTGTGGTGTTCATCTTGGCGATGTCCTCGCCCTTCACCTCAACGGTGGCACCGGTTACGAGCTTTTTCTTCTGAACACCGTAACCTACAACCACCACCTCTTCGAGACTCTGTGAGTCTTCCTTAAGGTTGACGGTGAACGATGATTGCCCCCCCACCTTGATTTCCTGTGTGATGTAACCGATGTAAGAGATTACGAGCGTTGCACCGGGGCTGACGCTTAGCTGGAAGTTACCGTCGAGATCGGTGACGCAGCCGTTGGACGTGCCCTTTTCCATGACGCTGGCTCCGATGACGGGACCCATAGCATCGTTAACAACACCAGTAACCTTCTTCTTTGATTGCTGCACAACCGCGATCACGTCGGGAGACGCTGAGGCAACGGCAAGGCTGTTGTATCCGCCCAACATTGAG
>ENA-OYXU01000211-OYXU01000211.1-human-gut-metagenome-genome-assembly--contig:-NODE-211-length-24343-cov-8.875782_pt1 | contig 24343 bp, 19 predicted proteins | sample MGYA00243243_ERZ653435 | MGnify/ENA primary metagenome ERZ653435 (study PRJEB26926, sample SAMN06165113) | human gut metagenome | biome: ENVO:00009003; feature: ENVO:2100002; material: ENVO:00002003... | reverse complement strand
GACCCGCGACCCCAACCTTGGCAAGGTTGTGCTCTACCAACTGAGCTATTTCCGCATTCTAAACCACTTTAAAGTTTCAGAAAACTTTGTTGTGATAGCGTTTTCTCTCAAACGCGGTGCAAAGGTACGGAGTTTTTTGCAAACAACCAAATATTTCGGCGATTTTTTTCAAAAAACCGTGCATTTTTTCAGTTTTCTTGTCAAAACACCCACTTTAAGCCACAGAAAACTCCATATTTCCCCACTAACTCCCCACTCTGCCCGTAACCCACCGCCAGAGGCGCAAACAATGAGCGAAATCACCTTTTTCATACCTTACTTAAACTTTTTAATCTCTTAATTTCGTTTTTCAAAATAAAAGTAGTACCTTTGCATCGTAAATACGAGAATCATACTGACAGATGAAACTGATCGTAATGACAAAGCCCACATTTTTTGTGGAGGAAAACAAAATAATAGAAGGTCTCTTCGAGTCTGGGCTCGACGAGCTGCATCTATATAAGCCAAACTCATCGCCAATGTACTCCGAGCGTCTGCTCACTCTGCTGCCAGACTCTTATTATAAGAATATAACCGTGCACGAACATTATTATCTAAAAGAAGAATACAGGCTGCGCGGAATACACATCGACGATGAATCGCAGCAGCCGCCCACAGGATACCGCGGACATGTCAGCCGCTCGTGCACAAACCTGAACACGCTCAAAGAAATGAAGAGCAAATCGGACTATGTGTTCCTGAAGCACATCTTCGACAGCCAGACATACAAGGAAGAGCGCGGACTGTTCACATACGGACAGCTGAAGGCGGCGCAGAAACAGGGGCTCATCGACCGCCACGTGTATGCCCTCGGGGGCATCAACCTCGACAACATCCACATAGCCAAAGAGCTTGGATTCGGAGGCGTGGTGATAAGCGGCGACCTTTGGAACAGGTTCGACATCCATCAGGGAGTGGACTACAAGGAGCTGCTCGAACATTTCGAAAAGCTGCGCAAGGCAATAAAATAGCAGGCGCGCACAAGCAAAACAGGACAAAACGAAAACATAACAATAAAAAAACAGTAAATCAAATGAGTGAGAATAACTCTTACATGGTTTTTTCAGGCACCAGCACCAAATATCTTGCTGAGAAGATTTGCCAAAGTCTGGGTTGCCCCTTAGGACAACTGGTCATCACTAAGTTTTCCGACGGCGAGTTTGCCGTGTCATACGAGGAAAGCATACGCGGACGCGACGTGTTCCTCGTGCAGAGCACCTTCCCCAACAGCGACAACCTGATGGAGCTGCTCCTGATGATTGACGCTGCAAAGCGCGCGTCGGCACGCACCATCAACGCCGTAATCCCCTATTTCGGCTGGGCGCGCCAGGACCGCAAGGACAAGCCCCGTGTGAGCATCGGCGCAAAGCTCGTGGCAGACATGCTGAGCACCGCCGGCATCGACCGGCTGATAACCATGGACCTGCACGCAGACCAGATTCAGGGTTTCTTCAACGTTCCGGTCGACCATCTCTACGCCTCGGGCGTTATCCTGCCCTACATCCAGAGCCTCAACCTCGATGAGCTTGTAATTGCATCGCCCGACGTGGGCGGCTCAAAGCGTGCAAGCACATATTCAAAGTATCTTGGCTGCCCGCTCGTGCTGTGCAACAAGACCCGCGCCCGCGCCAACGTGGTGGCGTCGATGCAGATTATCGGCGACGTGAAAGACAAGAACGTCATCATCATCGACGACATGGTGGACACCGCCGGAACCATAACCAAGGCTGCCGACATAATGAAGGAGGCTGGAGCAAAGACCGTGCGAGCCTGTGCAAGCCACTGCGTGATGAGCGGTCCGGCAAGCGAGCGCGTACAGAACTCGGCGCTTGAGGAGATTGTCTTCACCGACTCCATCCCCTACACCAACCGCTGCGCAAAGGTGAAGCAGCTGTCGGTTGCCGACATGTTTGCCGAGACAATCCGCCGCGTAATCAACAACGAAAGCATCAGCAGTCAGTACTTGCTGTAGTGTGGAGTGTGGAATGTGGAGTTTGTTAAGAATGACAAAAAGCAAAATCATCGGACTGGCACTTGGCGGCATGATGCTCGCCGCGTGCCAGTCCAATTCTTATAAGGTCTACGGCACAGCCAAGGCTTTGGCTGACGGCGAAAAAGTGTATCTGACCACCGACACTGAAAGTACGGCACCTTCGCCCAAAGACTCCGCCGTGGTTGAGGGCGGCAAGTTCACGTTTGAGGGAACTGCCGACAGTCTTCGTGCGGCAATGATTTACAGCAAAAGCGGAAAGTTGGAGAATGCCATGCTCATAACCGAGCCCGGCACAATCATGGTGAGGATGGGAGCCGACAGCCAGTCGACAAGGGTGTGGGGAACATTCTGCAACAACAAATGGCAGGAGCTCGCCGACTCAACGCTCAGCATCGGCATGGAGTTCGACCGCATAGCACGGTATGTGACCGACAATCATCTCACCTACGGGGAGATTAAGGAAAAGCGCTCAGAGCTGGCAAAACTGCACAGCCGTTTCGTAAATATTATAATAGGTACGCGCGAGGCTAATGCCGACAATGATTTCGGACGGTTCATGTCCTCCTACTACAGAGACGTTTTTGCAGCGGGAGATTCCATAAATTAAGAAGCAGACGCACTCAGCGCCTGCTTCTTGTTATCATCGTATTTATCTTTTCATTAAACTTATCGGCTTCCAACAGCTGTTCCAGCTTCACCGGCATACGGTACTGCCAGCGGTTGAACGGGTCGTCGGGGCGGTTTATCTGTTCAGCCTCAACATCCGTGCCACGCAGTTCGGCGTTCATGGCGAGCCAGTCCTGAACGGTAAGCACACACAGCATCGACGGACAATAAAGGTGGCGGGCGATTATCTCCTCGGCAATATGCACGGGAAGCTGCGCCGGTGCCTTGCCCTCTTTTTGCAGCATGGTGACATAATAGCGCTGCACCTCGGCACGGTTGTTCTGCCACCACAGACGCATCGATGCCATGTCGTGGGTGCTGAACGTACACACCGAGCGGTAGGGATAGCCGTCAAGATGCGCAAACTCGTATTCCTTGCGCTTGGGCATGGTCTGTATCTCAAGGGTGAGCATGCGGTTGGCGTCGAGCACAGGCGCGACACAGTCGGGCAGCATACCGAGGTCCTCGGCACACAGCAGCATACGGCTGTCGCCAAACACATCCTGCAGGCGGCGCATGGCGATGTTGCCCCAATACATGGAGTGACGCTGATAGAAATAGCTGTTGTAGATGCGCATATAAGCCTCGCGCTCATCGTTGCCGAGCATCTGACAGACAGGCGAATGCAGCGCACCGATGCAGGGATGATACATATCTGCGTTATAAGGGTCTTCTACAAACAGCACATTCGCCACAAGGCGGTAGAGTCCGTCACGAATCCAGATGCTGTTCTCGTCGCTCATGCCGGCAAACGCCTGCTCAATCCTGCGCTGTGTGCTGTATTTAGGCAAAAGGGAATACAGTCCGTAGGCTTTCTGTTCAAGAATGTTTTCCCTCACATATTTCGAGTGCATTCCAAACAGCCGTTCTATCACAGTGTCATTGATAAGCGGCTTGGTCATAAAATCCTTGCGCCACGGCAGCCCCATGCCCTCAATCTCCTCGGGAGTCATGGGCAGCGACGGTGAGAAATGTCCCATCACGCCGAACTTCTGACTTGTGGGAATCTCCCAGATGCGGAAGAATCCCAGCACATGGTCGATGCGCAGTGCATCGAAGTATTGTTCAAAATGCTTAATCCGTCTGTGCCACCATTCGTAGCCGTCGGCTTCCATTGCCAGCCAGTTGTAGGTGGGGAATCCCCAGTTTTGTCCGTAATAGCTGAAAGCGTCGGGCGGTGCTCCCGTCTGTGCGTCGAGATTGAAGTAGCGGGGAAGTGTCCTCACCTCCACGCTGTCGCGGTTAACTCCTATGGGCAGGTCGCCCTTGAGCACCACTCCATTCTGTCGGGCATAGTCGGCGGCAGCCTTCAGCTGCAGGTGCAGCAAATACTGCACATAGCGGTAGAAATCATTGTCGTGCGGACAACTGCCGGCATCACGTTCGGCACAATAGCCGGCATAGTCGTCAATCCAATATTTGTTATCTTCTAAGAAAGCCTTTGCCCCGGCGGTGTCGAGCGTCTGCCTGCCCCGCTCCTTATACAGCTGTGCAAGATATGCAGTCTTCACCCTGTCCACCGCCTCATAGTCAGAATATTTCAGGGCGTTAAGCTCGCTCTTCTGCCTGCGGTATGCCATCATCGCGTCAGCGTCATTGAGCAGTCCGGCTTCCTCCAAGTTGATGTAATGGGGATGCAGCGCAAACACGCTTATGGCATTATACGGATAGGAGTCGTTCCACTGCCGCGTGCAGGTGGTGTCGTTCACGGGCAAGGTCTGTATCACCTTTATCCCCACCTTCTTCGCCCAGTCCACCAGCATGCGCAGGTCGGCAAAGTCCCCCACTCCACAGCTGTTGTCACTCCTCAGCGAAAACACAGGCACTGCAACTCCGGCAGCCTTCCACATTGCCTCGGCAACGCGCATCACTCCGCCGTCGAGCACAAGCACCTCACCGTCGCCAAGCTCCCTGTTGTCGTTCTCACCAAGATTGCGTCCATCGTCCGACGAGCGGTTCACCCCGTCTTCCCATGCCACAATCCCGTTGGTTTTATCGTCTGTTATCACATATTTATATTCCAGCGGAAGCGGTATGCTCATCACGTTCACCGTGAGCACCCACTCCATCTGTCCTGCATACGTCATGCGCTGGAAACGGGTGGCATTCCAGCTGCCAAGGGCGGGATGACTGCCGCACACTGCCACCGACTGCCCGGGCTTCAGCTGCGGTGCCGACACACGGAAGAGCAGAGTCTTGCGGAACAGCGGCAGGCGCAACGGCTGCACTGTCTCATTGACTGTTCCGCCCCGCGTTATTATGCAGGCATTGCTGTAAAGATGGTGTGGCAGCGGCATGTCATTCCAACTGTCGGCGAAGATATAGTCCTTGCTTGTGTCAAGATGAAACGTGCGTCTCACTCCCGTCCACTCACGCCTCACCACATGCCCGTCGCCGTCCTCCACCTGATAGTGGTATTCAATTGCCACGACAGGATGCTGGCGCGACTCTCTTGCCACCGTCTCTGCCGTCCACCACTGTCCGTCGCTGGTATTCATCAGAACGTTCTGGCTTTTACGGCTGCCGTCGGCGCGGAGATAGCTCAGCACCACGTGCATGCTTTCTCCCCACACCGTATTATATTGTATTGTAAACCGTTGCTTCATTTACCTTTGTGGTTTGTTTTTTGCAAATAATTGTTGTATTCCACAAAGTTACTGCTTTTTACTGAAATATCAAACTTTCCTATCCTTTTTTTGATTTATTTAACCTGCCAAATTTCCGTTACGAGAGTACTTAATGGTATTTTTGCTTATATATCCTGAAGCAAAATGAACCTATTTATGTTTCAGCAAAATGGAGAGCAGAATAGTTGATTCACGATTCTAAACGTATCGTTTAGGATTCTGTTCTCAACGTTTAGGATTCTATTCTCAACGTTTAGGATTCTATTCTCAACGTTTGGAAAAATGTATCGCATGTTTGTGGGGAAAAGTGTGAAAATCGGTATGAGTGTCCGCGATTTTTACTATTTTCTCACTTTTTTCTGATTTTTTTCGCATATAAACATACACACATACACCAATTATAGATAACTGGCTTTTGGTTAGAAAGTTAAGTGATGTATGTGTGTATGTTCGTTTTGTATTTTTCTGCGAGAAAATTTAGCAATTTATGATTTTTTGATGGAAACGGTGGAAACTCAAAAACATTGTCAGTATAAGGATTTCGACACACCGTAGCCAAACAATGCGAAGTCTCCCTTCATAGGGTCGTCGGGGAAATACTCACGCAGCTTGTCCGACAATTTTATGGCTGCCGACATTGAGGCGGTCTTTGAAGTTAAAAGTCCCAAGCGGACCGACTGCTGAAGAACGTGAGTATCCATGGGGATAATGAGCGTGCGGCGGTCGATGAAGCTGCTCCACAGACCGAGGTCGACGGGAGAGTTGTCACGTACCATCCATCGCAGGAACATGCACACCCGTTTGCAGGCAGAGGAGGTGTTTTTGGGAACAATGCCCCCTACCCTGTCATTCTCGGCAAAATAGGCAGTGATGGATGTAACGGCAGACAGGCAGTCGGTGCAGCCCATGGTCCTGAGCCATGCGCCCATGCTGCCATGGTCGCGCAACATCTGCTGCAAGGCACGGAGCATGCCATTCATCATACGGCAAGTGTAGAGACGATAAAAACAACCGTCATCATCGTCACGGAGCAAACGCTCAAAGTCACCTTCAAGCACCCAATTATACATGTCGCCACGGGCGTGGTCGAGCAACAGTTGGATCTTGGGCATAAACTGCTTACGGCTGCCATAGCTCAGGCATGAGGCAACGAAGGCAGTGGTCTCACGGTTGTTGTCACCCGTGACCTGATGCATGAACCACGAAGGGTCGCCATTGATAAATTCGGCGTTCTCGTATTGCGCCGCCAAAGAGAGTAAATAATTTTTCATTTTTGTAAATTTTTTAATTTGACAAATAAGGCTTATGGGGCAAATAAGGCTTATAAGACTTCACTCCAAACTTAGCATTAAAAAGGAGTAACGACATCACGTCGTCACTCCCCCATGAAGTGTTAAACATTATTTTTTAACCTTGATTTTCAAGTCTTATGACTCTTAGAATTTCTATCAGGCAAGATTACAGGATGGTCTTCACTGCCTCAAGCATACCCTTCTGCTGGATGAGGTCGAGGAAGCCCTTAACCATGGCATTGAGTCCCTGGATGTTGTTGAGGTCCTCGCCGTTCCAGATGCTTGTAGCGCCGAGCACACCGTCGGTAACCTTCTGTGTGTCGCCTGTAGCCCAGAGATTCTTGAGCAGCTCCATGATGTCCTGTGCGTCGTTTGGAACGATATCCACACCGTCCTCACGCTTGCCGCCCTTATAGTAGGTGATGATGGCAGCGAGACCGAACACAAGACCCTTAGGCAGCTCGCCCTTGCGCTCCAAATATGTCTTCACTCCCGGCAGGTCGCGTGCGCAGAACTTCGGGAACGAGTTGAGCATGATGCTTGTCACCTGATGGTCAACGAATGGGTTGTCGAAGCGTTCCAGCACATCGCCGGCAAACTTCTCAAGCTCGTCCATAGGCAGGTTGAGAGTCTGCATCAGCTCATCGAACTGCACCTTGTGGATATACTTGCCGATAACCTCGTGGTTGCAGGCGTCGCGAACGATGTCTACGCCGCTGAGGAAAGCAACAGGAGAGAGCACAGTGTGAGGACCGTTGAGCAGAGTAACCTTGCGCTGGTGGTATGGCTCCTCTGAAGGCACGAAGAGCACGTGCAGTCCAGCCTTGTCAGCAGGGAATTCCTTGGCAACCTCTTTTGGAGCCTCGATTACCCAGAGGTGGAAAGTCTCAGCCTGAACAACGAGGTTGTCGCGGTAGCAAACCTTCTCCTGAATCTCGGCAATCTCCTTGCGTGGGAATCCCGGAACAATACGGTCAACGAGAGTGGCGTAAACACCGCAGCACTCGTCGAACCACTGTTTGAATTCCTTAGGCAGCTGCCAAAGCTCGATATACTTGTTGATGCAATCCTTCAGCACATGACCGTTGAGGAAGATAAGCTCGCAGGGGAAGATAATCAAACCCTTTGTGGGGTCGCCCTGGAATGTGTTGTAACGGCGCCACAACAGCTGAACGAGCTTGCCTGGATAAGAAGAGGCAGGAGCATCGTCGAGCTTACAGCTTGGATCGAAAGCGATACCAGCCTCAGTGGTGTTAGAGATAACGAAACGAATCTCCGGCTGGTCGGCAAGAGCCATGAAAGCAGCGTTCTGGCTGTATGGGTTGAGTGCACGGCTGATGACATCGATACGCTGGAGAGTGTTGACGGGCTGGCCGTTCTCACGTCCCTGCAGGTTAACGTGGTAGAGGCAGTCCTGACCGTTGAGCCAGTCAACCATACCGCGCTCGATAGGCTGTACAACAACTACACTACCATTGAAGTCGGTCTTCTGGTCCATGTTCCAGATGATCCAATCAACAAATGCGCGGAGGAAGTTACCTTCGCCAAACTGGATAACCTTTTCAGGCATCACGCTCTTAGGAGCGAATTTCGCGTTTAATGGTTTCATTTTAATGAATGTTTTTTATAGTTTGTTTAATTCGTTTTTATGTCTTTATTTTTTCGATTTGCTTTTAAAGTGCTGCAAATGTAGTCATTTTTTATGAGAATGGAAAGCTTTTCTCTGTTTTTTCTTGCCGTGGCTTGTTTTTTTTATGTTTTTTAACCTTGGCACGCCAACAGTCTATCGTCTGATGCGCTCAGTTATCATACCGTGACGGTAGGCGTAGAGCAGTTCCTTCAGGTCGGCTATCTGCGTGCGCAACTCCTCGCCCTTGTCGGTGTCAGCCACAATCATACGGTGTGCCGACATTTCCACAATCTGCGTGGTGCTCTTAATGTCTGTGCCGCGCACCACAGCGTCGGCAGCACTGGTGAACGGCTCGTGCTGCACCAGCTGAAAACCGCGGCTGTGGTACACCAGCGTATAGCCGGCAATACCCGTCTCGCTGTGATAAGCCTCGCTGAAACCTCCGTCGATCACCATCAGCCGTCCGTTTGCCTTGATAGGATTCTCACCCTTTGAGGCATGAACAGGCACATGACCGTTGATGATGTGGCGGTTGTCGCCCTTCACTCCAAACGCGTCGAGTATGCTGTCGCATATAGCCTCATCGTCTCTCAGCCGGAAATAGTTACCCTTGGCTTCCTTACCTACCTCCTTGTCGGCAATGAAATAACGCTCGAATGTTGCCATCTTCGACTTGCAGAACAGCGGGCTGTCCTTGCCGCACCACAGATAAAGGAAATAGTCAATGGCTGCACTGCGGTCGGCGGCATCGGTGTCGGCTGTGAACGCCGAGCGGATGCTCACACCAATCTCGTGCATCAGCTCACGTCCTTTATACTTAGAGCCGTCAGCCACCACAACCTCACGCAGCGAACCGTCCTCATTGAGCGGAATAGCGGCATGAAACAGCAGATTGCTGTTGCAGATGGTGTACATACAGCCGTGGCTGAGCATGGCAGAGATGTGCTTGTGGAGTTTCTCGCTCACCGCAAACGAATGGCGCAGACGGTCCATCAGGTCCTTTTCCTCGGAAGTGAGAGCATTGGGACACTCCGGGTTGATGGTGGGGAACAAACAGCTGGTCATAGGATATTCCTTGCCGTCGATGGTACACACACCGCGCCCGTAGTCCACAAGGTCAAACATACTGCGGTGCTGCATGCCCCACTCCGGACGGCGCTTGAAAATCTCAGCCTCAGTCTTAAACTGCAACACTGCTATCGCCTTGTGCATCTTTGCCGTGAGTGCCTTGGTCTTTTCGTCCATCTTGCTGTCTTTCATCAGCTTTGGCATAAACTCCTCGCAGGGGTCATCGGCATATGTCTCCATGGCAAACGTAGCCAACGGCACAAGGTTGATGGCATATCCCTCTTCAAGAGTAGTGAGATTGGCGTAGCGCAATGACAGCCGCAACACGTTACATATACACGCATCGTTGCCGGCAAAGGCTCCCATCCACAGAATGTCGTGGTTGCCCCACTGTATGTCCCACGAGTGGTAGTGGCGCAGAGTGTCCATGATTATGTGTGCTCCTGGACCGCGGTCGTAGATGTCGCCGAGAATGTGCAGCTGGTCTATTGCCAGCCGCTGTATCACATAACAGAGTGCCGTGATGAAGTCGTCGGCACGCCCTGTTGTGATGATAGTGTCGACAATCACATTCACGTATGCCGCCTTGTTGATGTCCTCGGTACGCTCATGGAGCAACTCCTCTATGATATATGAGAAATCGGCAGGCAGCGACTTGCGCACCTTTGAGTGTGTGTACTTGCTCGCCACATCACGGCACACGCGAACCAGCTGATGAATGGTGATGTGATACCAGTCGGTGATGTCATTGTCGGCAGCCTTTATAAGCTCAAGTTTCTGCTCGGGATAATAAATGAGCGTACACAACTCGTGAATCTCAGTTTCCCTGATGGTATTGCCAAACAGCTCGCTCACCTTACGGCGAATGTTGCCCGAGGCATTTTTCAGCACATGCTGGAAAGCCTCGTGCTCGCCATGCAGGTCGGCAAGAAAGTGCTCCGTTCCCTTTGGCAGATTGAGTATAGCCTCAAGATTGATAATCTCGGTGCTTGCCTCGGCAATGGTTGGAAACGATTTCGACAGCAGCTTCAGATAGTGCATGTCGGCTTTTATGTCATATTGTGTCTTAGTAGCCATAATAAATTATATCGTTAGTCTGTTTTCAATTTTTGCCTGCAGCCGCTGCGCCTTCCTGTCTCTCAGCGGCGGCAGTATCATATATCCCTCATCGAGCAGAGTCATATCCTCCATCACCGCCATGAGCCTTGCGGCAAAGCGGTCGATGTCGTGATAAGACAATGTCTCTGCAAGTTTTTCCTCGTTTATCTCATGTCCGTACAACAATTTTTGCAGCTGTACCAGACTGTTGACCGAAATCATGTTATGAGACGCTTCTTTCTGCAGTGCCTTTATGATGTAAATTACCTGTTCGTTGACATCTGCCATAGTAAGCGTGAAGGCTCTTGCCTGCTTAAATCCCTTGGGCATATAACACGGTATGGCCGCCACATCGGGCACTGCCGACGGCATGGCTCCTGTCACCTCCATTCCATTCCTCACCACGTCCATGATGTTCTCATGGTGGGCGTACAGCAATATCTGCCGCCAACAAGTGTCGTCGCTCAACGACCGCGCGGCATTCAGCCTCTCTCCTTCCACCCATCTTACGTCACCTGTGACACCAGCCTTTATCAACGTGGCAAGTATGTCACGGGTATCATCGTCCATCAGTTGCAAGGTGTTCGAGTCGAGCACCTTATTATAAATGGCATACACGCTGCGCGCCATGTCTGCCTCGCTTATCTTGCATGTTGTCACGGCATTGAGCACCACCTCAACACGCGGATTTGATGTAAACCGCTTAATGCACCGCTGCTCCATGTTGCCCATGGCAATCAGGGCGTAAGCCTGCCTAACCACACGGTGCAGAAAGGCAATGAGCCGCGGCAGACGGAAAGTGACATAACGGTCGCGCAGCACCCACGGCTCCAGCTGTCCATGCGGACTCAGCACAATCCGCGCCCCATGGCGCCTGCCCCAATATGCCGCCACAGCCACCGACGAGTGCCAACAGCCATGCAGATGAACAATATCGGGACTGGTGTCGGCAAGCATCTTGCGAAACTGGGCAAGCGACGTAGCTGTGACATTGACGGCATAATGCGACATAGCATCCGAAAGCATGGCAACGTACTGGGCTATCATGCTGTCGGCATCAGGATTATAATGCAATATCGTCATGCCATCAATTTGTTTTTAGTTTTTTACTTCATAAGTACTGCTCCGGCTGCCCACGCCGCACTGTCACACGATGCTGTGAGCGGTCCCTTGCATATAAGCATATCCTTGCGCACAAGCACATTGTTGAGCGGCATCTCAAAACAATCGCTGCCGCGTACCTTCCTCCTCAGCTTGCGGGTCTTTCGCCAGCGTCTGAACTTTTTCAGCAGCGAGCCCCGGTTGACTTTGCAGGGGGCTGCCACAAACTTTACTCCGCTGCCCTGAGCCTCATTTATCAGCGAGGCAAGCCACTGGCTGTTTTCCGGCACATATCTTATGTCAACAAGCGCCACCCACTCACCCTTGGCTGCCTTTGCCCCAACAGTGAGTGCCAGCCGCCGCCGTTTGCGGTGACTTGACGCAGGAATGAACGTGGTGTAGAGCTGAGGGTAGTCCTGCCTCATGCGTTTCAGCACATCCGAAGTACTGTCAGTGCTGTGGTCGTCCACCACAATCACCTGCAGCTCACCCTCAACTTCCTGTTCAAGATACTTGCGGAGGTTATTCTTTATTTCCGATCCGTTGTCATGCACGGCTATCACTATTGCAATATTTTCCATCATAATCACTCAATCGGATTTTTTTACTATTTATTCTTTACCTTGATTTTAGCAAAACATCATTTCATCAGCTGCTCATCGGTATAGCTGCGGGGCAACTGACGGCAGTTATACTGCGACGCCATAATCTCGCCGTATGCTCCAGCCGAGTAGAACCCAATCAGGTCGCCACGCTTGGTACGTGACAGTGAACGGTCTTTTCCAAACACGTCGCTCGACTCGCATATAGGTCCAACCACATCGTATTTTTCCTCCTCGCCGCCCTCGGCATTGAGGTTCACTATTTTGTGATAAGCATCATAAAGCGCAGGACGGATAAGTTCGGTGAAACCGGCATCAACGATGACAAACTTCTTCACGGAAGCCTCTTTCACATAGAGCGTCTTTGCCACCATCATGCCGCACTGACCAACAATGGCACGACCAAGCTCGAAATGCAACTGCTGTCCGGGTCTCAGTTTCAGCAGGTTTACGTATGTGTCGAAATAGCTCTTGAAATCAGGAATGGCGTTGGTATCTGGATTGTCATAGTCAATTCCAAGACCACCGCCCACATTAATATTCTTCATGTTAATTCCCTGACGGTCAAGCTCGTCCTGGAGTTCGTTAATGCGATTAGCGAGCGCAGCAAAGTCGTCCATATCCAGAATCTGACTGCCTATGTGGAAGTGCAGACCAATGTACTCCACATTCGCCATGCCGTTGGCAAGCGCCACCACCTTACTGATATCCTCCATGGCAATGCCAAACTTATTTTCGGCAAGTCCTGTAGTGATATTGGCATGGGTATGTGCCCCAACGTTGGGATTGATGCGGAATGCGACTCTTGCCACCACTCCCCTTGCGGCTGCAAGCTCGTTGATGACCTCAAGCTCGGGAATGCTCTCCACATTGAAGGCAAAGATACCGGCATCGAGTCCAAGCTCTATCTCCCAGTCGGCTTTTCCCACTCCTGCAAACACAATCTTGTCTGCCGGAAATCCTGCCGCTATACACGCCTGTATCTCTCCGCCGCTCACACAGTCGGCTCCAAATCCTTCGCCGCTGATTATCCTCAGCAACTTGGGGTTGGTGTTTGCCTTCACGGCATAGTGCAGGTGGAAGTTGTCATGCCCCTGCATGGCTTTCTTCACCTCGCCGAGCGTGTCGCGAAGCAAACGTGTGTCGTAATAATAGAACGGCGTTGGAATGTCATTAAACTTCTCTACCGGCAGTGTATATTGTCCTAAATTCATAATGTCTCTAATGTTTTGTGTTTAAATTGGGTGTATGTGTTGTAATGGCAGCCACCCTTACTATATAATATATAATAAGGTGTAGCTGCCGTGTCTTTTTAATTATTTATTGTTGAACAATGTGTCACTGAGACTCTGCAGGGCACGCTTCTTGTCGCTCTCCTTAATGAGGAACGAGATGTTGTAGTTGCTGCCGCCATACGAGATCATACGCACAGGGATATCCTTCATTGCATCGGTGGCAAGAGTCTCGAAGCCTACGTTGCTCCAGTCCAGGTCGCCCACGACGCAGATGATGCACATGTCCTTATCAACAGTCACAGTGCCGTACTTCTTCAGCTCGTCCACGATGTCATTGAGACGTGTGTCGTTGTCGATGCTCATCGAAACGCCCACCTCGCTGGTGCAAACCATGTCGATGGCAGTGTTGTAGTTCTCGAACACCTCAAACACCTTGCGCATAAACCCTGTGGCGAGAAGCATGCGGCTGCTCTTTATCTTTATGGCGGTGATGTTGTCCTTGGCTGCCACAGCCTTTATCTTGCCATACTCGGTGTGGTTGCTGATGGTTGTTCCCTCTGCCTCGGGCTCCATTGTGTTGAGCAGGCGCACGGGTATGCCGGCAAACTTGGCTGGCTGAACGCATGTGGGGTGCAGAATCTTGGCACCGAAATAAGCCAGCTCGGCAGCCTCTTCAAAGTGCAGCTGATGCACAGGCGCGGTGTTGTCCACAATACGCGGGTCGTTGTTGTGCATACCGTCGATGTCGGTCCATATCTGAATTTCCTCGGCTCCCATTGCGGCACCGATGAGCGATGCGCTGTAGTCGCTTCCGCCGCGCAGCAGGTTGTCCACCTCGCCGTAAGCGTTCTGGCAGATGAATCCCTGTGCCACGTACACCTGATAGCCCTCATTGTTCTTCATCACCTCGGCAAGATGCTCCTTAATAAAAGATGTGTCTGGCTCAGAGTTCTTGTCAGTACGCATAAACTCCAGAGAGTTCAGCAGCACAGCCTTAATGCCCTGCTCCTTCATATAGTTCACCACCATGCCAGTGCTCATAATCTCGCCCTGAGCCACCACCTGCTTCTCCTCAAAGCTGGTGAATGTGCCTTTGGTAAACGAGCGGAGGAACATGAAGCGTTCCTTCAGCATGGCTGTTGTAGCCTTTTTATATTCGTCGGAAGCATACAGTTCCTCCACATGCTTCATGTATTTAGCCTCAAGGGCATTGATGACATCATTTGCTCCCTCAGGATTCTTTCTGTACAAATAGTTGGATATTTCAACCAGTGAGTTGGTTGTTCCCGACATAGCCGAGAGCACCACAAACACCGGATTTCCCGATGCAGTAACAAGACGTGTTACTTCTTTCATTCTCGCTGGGGTACCTACGGATGTACCGCCAAATTTCATTACTTTCATAATCGTATTGTGTTTTTGTTTTTTATTTTCTTTTTACTCAAAATCTGCTATCACCCCATTATAGTTATCGGTGATATTGTCAAGCACGCCGTCCTTACAGCGGTATACAATGCCAGGATACCGGTCGAGCAAAGGAATGTTGTGGGTCGACATTATGATTGCAGTGCCCGTGTTGGATATATCCTTCAGCAGCTCGATGATATGGTTGGCGGTCTCAGGGTCGAGATTGCCCGTAGGCTCGTCGGCAAGTATCATCTTGGGGTGATTGAGCATTGCGCGCGCTATTGCCACACGCTGGCGCTCACCTCCCGACAGTTCGTGGGGACACTTGTCGCGCTTGTCCACCAGTCCCACATCGGTGAGAACCTCAACTATGCGCTGGTCTATCTTCTTCTTGTCCTTCCATCCTGTCGCCTTTAGCACAAAGCGCAGGTTCTCATACACACAGCGGTCGTCGAGCAGTTTAAAGTCCTGGAAGATTATTCCCATCTGGCGTCTCAGCGCCGGCACATGCTTGCGCTTGATGTTCATCAGACTGTGGTTGAGCACGGTGGCTTCCTCCGCCTCGCTGACGTCAAGCTCGAAATATATCGACTTAAGCAACGACGACTTGCCGCTGCCCACCCTGCCGATGAGGTACACAAACTCGCCCTCATCCACATGGAAATCCACATTTTCCAATACCAGTTTGTCGTCCTGGTATATGTTCACTTTCTTATAGTCTATCAGCATAGTGATATCAGTGTTTATGCCAGTTAGGGTCATGGCGCACCTGCAGTTCCCTTGCCATGTCCTCAATGCGCAGTCCCTTGCTGGTGAGCAGTACAATGAGGTGGTAGAGCATGTCACTTCCCTCGTAAATCAGCCGGTCGTTGGTGCCGTTGGTAGCCTCGATAACCAGTTCGAGAGCTTCCTCGCCCACCTTCTGCGCCATACGGTTGAGCCCGTCCTTAAACAGCGATGTGGTATAGCTTCCCTCGGGCATCTCCTCATGGCGTTTGTTAATGAAGTCCTGCAGTTCGGTGAGGAACAGCAGCGGGTTAGCCTCGTTCTTCTCTCCCCAGCAGGTGTCGGTGCCCTTGTGGCAGGTAGGTCCCACGGGATTCACCTTTACAAGCAGCGTGTCATTGTCGCAGTCCACATCGATGCTCACTAAGTTGAGGAAGTTGCCCGATGTCTCGCCCTTGGTCCACAGACACTGGCGTGTACGGCTGAAAAATGTCACCTTCCTTGTCGCAAGGGTCTTGTCGAGCGCCTCCTGGTTCATATATCCCAGCATGAGCACCGTCTTTGTAGCGGCATCCTGAACGATAGCAGGAACAAGTCCGCCACACTTTTTGAAATCTATTTCCATGTCTTGTTGTTTGTTTTTTGTCTTTTTTATTGGGCTTATATGCCTTATTAGCCTTATAGGTCCCATTAGCCCCATTTGGCAAATTGCCCTATATTCTCACCTCTATCCCCTCTCCTTTCAGATAAGCCTTCAGCTCGGGTATCGGGATCTCGCCAAAATGGAACACGCTTGCGGCGAGTGCCGCATCAGCATGACCGATGGTGAATGCATCGCGGAAATGCTCCTTCGCGCCTGCACCGCCACTGGCGATGATGGGTATTGTCAGCTTGTCGGCAAGCTCTGCCAAAGCCTCGTTGGCATAGCCCGTCTTCACTCCGTCGTGGTTCATCGATGTGAAAAGTATCTCGCCAGCCCCGCGGTCCTGGGCTTCCTTCGCCCATTCAAATAGTCCGCGCTCAGTGCGCTCCCTGCCGCCCTTCAGATAGCAGTGCCAGCCGTCGGCATCCATCCTTGCATCGATGGCGCACACACACACCTGACTGCCAAACCTCTGCGCTATCTCATTGATTAGCTGCGGGCGCTTCAGTGCAGCACTGTTCACGCTTATCTTGTCGGCACCGGCATAGAGCATCCGCTCCACGTCCTCTATGGTGTTGATTCCGCCGCCCACAGTAAAGGGAATGTTTATGCGGCATGCCACTTTTGTAACCATGTCGGTGAAAGTCTTGCGCCCCTCAAAGCTGGCGGTGATGTCAAGATACACCAGCTCATCGGCACCAGCACGGCTGTAAGCCTCGCCAAGTTCCACGGGGTCGCCTGCCGAGCGCAGGTTCACAAAGTTCACTCCCTTCACCGTCTCGCCGTTCTTCACGTCAAGACACGGTATTATGCGTTTTGCCAGTGCCATAGTTCGTCAATGTCTATTTTTCCTTCGTAAATCGCTTTTCCAAACACGGTTGCCGGTATTCCGGCATCGTTGAGCGCCTTGATGTCGTCAATACACGACACTCCGCCGCTCGCAATGAGATTGATGTGGGGATATGCCGCCATAATCTCTTTATATAATAAGGTAGCGGGACCTGCCAGCGTGCCGTCCTTCGATATTTCCGTGCAGAGCACGTTTTTCACTCCCTTGTCAATGTAGTATTTCAGGAATGGCAGCAGGTCTTCCGTCGAGTCCTCCTTCCATCCGTTGATTGAGATCTTGCCGTGGCGCACGTCGGCACCGAGTATTATCTTGTCAGCACCGTACTTGTCGAGCCAGCCTGCAAACAGTTCCTTATTGGTTATCGCCACACTGCCCACGGTCACCATCGATGCTCCGTGAGAAAATGCCTTTTCAATGTCATCGTCGGTCTTTATGCCTCCGCCGAAATCCACCACAAGACTGGTCTCCGTGGTTATAGCCTTCAGCGTGTCCACATTCACGATATGCTTCGACTTCGCACCGTCGAGGTCTACCACGTGCAGACGCTCGAAGCCTGCCTTCTCAAAGCGCTTCGCCATTTCCACGGGCGAACTGCCGTAAACGGTCTTGCGGTCGTAGTCGCCCTTGGTCAGGCGCACACATTCGCCGCCAATTATGTCGATTGCAGGTATCAGCTCTATCATTTTCCTGTAATGTTTAAGAAGTTGTCAATTATCCTCACTCCCACCTCACCGCTCTTTTCGGGATGAAACTGCACAGTATAAAAATTGTCGCGGCAGAGCGCGGCAGAGTAAGGCTGTATGTAGTCGGTTGTGGCGATGGTCTCGGCACACAGCGGCACGTAATAGCTGTGAACAAAATACACATAGTCACCCTCATTCACGCCACAGAACAGCGGCGACTTCAAGTCGACTATCGAGTTCCACCCCATCTGCGGCACCTTGTCCTCATGGCGCTGCGGCTGGAAGCGCACCACATCGGCATCAAACACTCCGATGCAGTCAACATCGCCTTCCTCGGAATGGCGGCACAGCAACTGCTGTCCTATGCAGATGCCTAGCACAGGCTGTTTCAACGAGCGGATCACCTCGTCCAGCCTGCGAGCCTTAAGATACTCCATTGCCCCCTTTGCCTCTCCCTGTCCAGGGAATAGCACGCGGTCGGCTTTGGCAAGCATTTCGGCATCGTCGGTGAGCACGGGAGTCACTCCGAGACGCTCCAGCGAACTAATCACCGAATACACATTTCCCGCATTGTATTTTACTATCGCTACATTCATAGATCTTACATATTGATACATCAATCTATTTTAAAGTGCAAAGGTAACATTTTTTTTCCACCCACGCAAACCTTTCTCTTTCTATTAACAGATTTTTAGGTTTTCCCATGTCGAGATAAATAATGGAATCTTATCACAAAATAATAGCGACAACGTGCCAACGTTACACCTTACGTTGCACCCTTATTGATTTTTTCAGCAAGATAAAGTGGCAGATTTAGCAAATCACCGTCACGATGCAGGTTCCTTGTTGACAACCGTATGGACAGGGACGGATTATACTTTTTTCTGTACATTGCAAGACTTTTTGCCTTGATGTTATTATCGGATTTCACTTCTATAGGAACAATGTCATCGCCATTCTGCAATATAAACTCCACTTCGGCAGTATTGCCTGATGTCCAATAGAATACGGTGTTTCGGTATTGTCGTGCTAGAGATTGCATCACATAGTTTTCAGATAGTATGCCCTTAAACTCTGTAAAAAGTCTATTGCCTGATACTATGGTATTGGGGTGCAGTGAAAATTTGCGACAGAGCAGTCCCACGTCGTTCATGTATAATTTGAAAGCATTGCTTTTGCTATATTCCGACAATGGGATGCGCGGAGTCTCCACGGCATTGACACGATGCACTATGCCCGACAGGCACAGCCATTCGATGGCTGCCTCATACTCTCTTGCCCTCGCCCCCTTCTGTATGTCAGCATAACGGAACTTGCGGTCTTCCTTGGCAAGCTGGTCCTGCAGGCTGTTCCACACTTGAAAAACCCTTGGAATGTCCTTGTTGTTGATGTGTTTTGAGAAATCAAGTGAGTAAGACTTTATTATGCCGTCTTGAATGTCAGTCACAGCTTTCCAGTCGCGGTGGTCGGCATAGTCACTGATAACTTCGGGCATTCCGCCCGTCATAAGGTATGTTTTGTAGGCATCGATAAGTCGCCCATGCAGTACTTCCGGCACCGCCATGCTGCCGTCAATCATCTCGTATGAGGCGTATAGTGTGCTGTCGATGGCACGGAGCACTTCGCTGAACGACAGTGGATAGAGTGTCATGAAGTCCACTTTCCCAACCGGAAACGAGGCCCCGGCACGGTTGAGTGCCACGCCGAGCAGTGAGCCGGCACACGCTATGGCATAATCGCGTGCATCCTCGCAGAAATATTTCAGGCTGTTCAGCGCCTCGTTACATTCTTGAATCTCATCGAAGATTATTAGTGTCTTTTCTGGAAGAATCCTGATTCCCGAGGTCATCTCCAATACCTTCACCACTTCAGTTGGATTTTTTGTACGCTGAAAATCGGCTTTCAGTTCCGGCATCGTATCAAAATTGAAATATGCCACATTGTCAAAACATTCCGTTCCAAATGTTTTCAGTATCCAGGACTTGCCCACCTGACGCGCTCCCTGCAACACCAGTGGCTTTCTCCGTCTGCTGTTTTTCCATGCGATCAACTCGCCTACAATATCCCTTTTTATCTCCATTGCTATAATTTTGCGGCAAAATTACACATTTTTCCTATAAAAAACGTGACAATTCCCACATTTTTAATATTTATTGGCAAAAACGGCAGGATTGATAATGTAATGATGCTGACTTTGTAAAACGTCCATTTAGGACTCTCGTAACGGAAAGCTATGAATAATGCAGGTTAATATAAAATATACGCTTTTGTAAGTTTTCAAGAAAATAATGCAGTGCAAAGACAAAAAAAGGACAAAATATTTGCCCGAATAACGTTTTTTCATTATTTTTGCAGTGGCTTAATGTGAGCGGCTGCCTCGGCAGCAGTAAATGCGCAATAAAATAACAATCAAATAAATAGAAAACAATTATGAGACAAACTACAAACAACATAGCACGGTATGTGCTGATGTTATTCGTTTTGGCGCTTGCGCCACGGCTTGCGGGGGGGTAGTAGCAGCCGAGAATGAAACAGGAACGGTCACTATGCTGGGTGACGGTACAAGTACTAACCCCTATAAGATTGGGAATTATGAACAGCTTTTAGAGTTTGCCGCTTGGGTAAACGGAGGACAGAAATCCATTTGTGCCGTGCTCACGGCGGATATTGATACGAAAAATGATTTCATTGTTGATGGCTATGGGAAACTAACAAATACACCAGAAAAACATTGGACTCCAATAGGAAATTCTTATTCTAACCGATATACTGGCACATTTGACGGACAGGGCCACACCATCAGCAGACTGTATGTTAATGACAATAACAAAGACCTTGTTGGCCTTTTCGGCTATTTAGGTGAAGGCGGTATCATCAGAAATGTCGGCGTTAAAGACTCTTATTTTTATAATAGCAACCCATTCGGATGTGTTGGCGGAGTGTGCGGAACTAATTACAATGGCACAATAGAGAATTGCTACAACGAAGGAACTACTGTAAGCGGAACAGGTAAAGAAGCCAATGTTGGCGGAGTGTGCGGAAATAATAGCGAAGGCTCAATAGAGAATTGCTACAACACAGGAAATGTAAGCGGAACAGGTAAAGAAGCCAATATCGGCGGAGTGTGCGGATATAATAATTTTAATTGCACAATAAAGAATTGCTACAACATAGGAAATGTAAGCGGGACAGAAACAAGCAGCTATATCGGCGGAGTGTGCGGAAATAATAACAATAGCACAATAAATAATTGCTACAACGCAGGAAATGTAAGTGGGCATGAAAATAACAACTTCGTTGGCGAAGTGTGCGGATATAATGATAATAGCACAATAATAGAGAATTGCTACTTCCTAAACGGAACCGCAAACAGTGGAATTGGTATGGATATGAACAGCAGTAGTAGCTCTGTCACAGGAATACAAGAAAACATATTCAAAAGCGGCGAAGTTGCTTGGCTGCTAAATGGGAACAAAGATGACAATGCTAAAACCTCTCCATGGTTGCAGGATCTTAGTGAGGAAGAGAATGGCGGTGACCAGTTCCCTGTGCTGAAAGCCAAAGACGCTAAATGTATCGCGGTGGTTAAAAAAGTTACAGATACAGATGTAACATACACAAATCCTGATGACCATAATTACAACAACGACACATTTGCAGACTTTCCCGATTACGGCACAGCCAACCTTTATTCACACGTTTGCGACTACTGCAAGGGAGCGGCACAAGAGGATAAAAAAGAAATAAGAAAACTGAACTCGGCTGACGACAAGATTGTGATAACACAGAATACAGGTTCTGATTGGACAACCAGTGCCGACATAACACTTGGCGACGATGCAACAAACAACTGGTATCATGCTCCAGTGGCGTTCACAACAACAGGAACAGTGACGCACACCCGAGCAATGTCAACAGATTGGATTACGCTCTGCCTGCCATACGAAATCAGCACAACAAATAATAATAATGCTTGCAAATTTTATAAGCTGAGCAATGTGGTTCCCTCAGAAAAGATTACGCTGACAGAAATCACAGAAGCAACCATTGAAGCAGGAACCCCTGTGTTCGTGAAACGGAATGATAACAATGTAAACAGCATTGAAATCAAAGCGAGCAATGTAGAAATGATACAGACTCCTACAGAGCAAACTGCTGACAATGGCAAGCTCGTGGGCACATTCAACACCATGACGCTGACAATGGACGACAACGGCGACTGCCTGTTTATTAAAAATGATAATATGTGGAGCATAGGAGAAACCAGAAATATGACGGTGAAGCCCTTCCGTGCATACATTGTGCCCGACACGCCCATTAGTGCCCCGAAGCTCAGCATCACCATTGACGGTGAGGCGACTGCCATCAGCGATGCCCTCGACACGCTTAACGACACCAACGCCGAGTACTACGACATCAACGGCCGCCGTATCAGCTCGCTGCAGAAGGGCGTGAACATCATCAAGAGCGGAAACAGAACAAGAAAAGTAATAATCAAATAATTCAAGACAATGGAAAAGAAAAAATATATTAAGCCCGAGATAACGGTAGTAAAGATTGACGGCGACTGCCGGATACTGGCAGGAAGCGGTGATGGTGAAATAAACAAGGGAGCCGAGTATAAATATGACGAATATGTAGACTGACGCTACATCACCAATATACGCAACAACTCCGCGCTGAGAAAAACATTCTCCGTGCGGAGTTTTTCTTTGTATTTCCTTTATTTTCGCGTCTATTCTCGCGATTTACAACCTAATCACCAAGGTGACGAGCAATAATCACCTTGGTGACAAGGTTAAAAATAAATTACTTTAGATACTTAAACGACTAAAATACAGATATTTATTCACCACTCCACACTAAGTTAGCAGTGTGTGCTCGAAGAGCAGCAGTGTCAGTGCGGAGCACGCAGTAGAAAAAAGCAGGGTACAACGTAAGGTGTAACGTTTGGTGCAACGTTTTTTCCGACGTTGCACCCTGCATGAGCCCTGTGTTTATCGGCGTTTCAGAGGTATTGGGTGCAACGTGTAGCACGTTTTGCAAAGTCTGCATCATTTCATCATGACATGCATGTGGAAGCCTTTATTTATAACCTAACACACTGAGCCACAACAATTTTACAAAAACGATAAAATCTAAACGGTACAAATTTTGAACAAGGGAAAAATAGCCGTTCAAAGCACTCGGCAAAGAGAAAAAACCATGACAGGGGCAAAAAGCAGATTTAAGATTATTTATGAAAATATTTTGGACGATTTTGACTGATTGCTATCCAAAGAGCGCATTTTTGATAAAAACTCCACTCTCATCATCCATAAAGAGTGAGACGGTCGAAAAAGGAAAAGAGGTGAGTGAGATCCATGGAGGGGGACTGCAAAAGGGTCAAAAATGGGTGTCTTGTACCTTGGTTGTATCTAAGTCGGCATATATGGCTGATATACAACGCAGGTTAATAATTCGGCGGCAAGTCATCACATTTTTAAGCTCGCATTGTATAGACCGCTCCTTGTTAGGACAAAGTTCAAACACAGTTAGATTTGTTTGCCTGACGATACTATTTTACCCAAGAATGTTGCCACAGTCCACTAATTTTGCCTAATTCGCTAATTCTATTGAAAATTTCGCCCATAACATAGTGGCTATTCCAATAATAATATGTATATTTGCACAATAAATCCAGTCTGAATGAATATGGAATCAAACGAGAAACCCATTATCAACCGCATCAAAGTGGTCCTGGTGGAACAGAGAAGGACAAACAAATGGCTGGCAGACACTCTTGGAAAAGACTGCACTACAGTTTCAAAATGGTGTACCAATACGGCACAGCCTGGATTGGAAACATTGGTAAAAATTGCAGAATGCCTGGATGTTGATGCCAGAGAATTGATTGTTCCAACAAAAAAACAATAAAAACATGTCTCACACAAGCGGGACGCTAATATATTTACGTATGAAACAAAAGTTAATTTACATAGCTATTGCTATTAGTCTTCTTTGCAATGTTGTGTTTATGGTCTTTTTTCTAATGGACAGATGTAGTGGTAATCCTTCTTCATTAGACGAGACGGAAATAAAAAACGAACCTCTGGCAGACCCCATTCAAAGACAACAGCGAGCGGAAACAATTATCAAAAAGCTCGTTTGTGACCAATTGTATTATCCTAACACTTACGATCCTGTTTCCACGAAGGTCGATAGTGCTTTCTTTTGTCCTATTATAGACGGAGAATGTGTTTCTGCTGCTTATGAAATCATAAAAATGCAGGCAGAATACGAGTCGGAAAAAAGTTCGTATGAACAGAATGATTGGACAATACGCTTTCATGGAAACCTTTCTGGTCCTTTCTTGGAAAATGAAAGAAAAGCAAGAAAGAAAAGTTCTGAGAAGATGGCAGAATTAAAAAAGAAGATTGTAGAGAAAGAAAATATCATAAGGAATAGGGATGCATCTCACGACGGAGAGTTTGTCGGATGGTGGGTAGTTCACAAATTTAGGTCAGCTAATGGGAACGGACAAGTTTCATTCACTCATCGGGGTTTCCTTTTGAATAAGGATATGTCAAGTGATATACTTTCTCATAGTCTTGAAGATAATGACAACGGAAATATGAATAAGATTGACAATATTATCTGTCTCTTATACACATCTCCGAGCCCACGAGACTACGCTGCATCTC